>Ga0209130_1000375_pt1 | contig 50482 bp, 44 predicted proteins | sample AraplaMF_Cvi_mLB_FD_184264 | JGI IMG/M metagenome (GOLD analysis project Ga0209130, IMG submission 184264) | Arabidopsis root microbial communities from the University of North Carolina, USA - plate scrape MF_Cvi_mLB (SPAdes) (version 2) | ecosystem: Host-associated > Plants > Roots > Endosphere...
CCCCCGCCGCGCCCTCACATCCTGAACACGCCGAACCGCGTCTCCGGGATCTCGGCGTTGAGGCAGGCGGAGTAGGCCAGCGCCAGCACGCGGCGCGTCTCGGAGGGCAGGATGATGCCGTCGTCCCAGAGCCGGGCGGTGGCATAATAGGGCGAGCCCTCGGCCTCGATCTTGTCCCGGATCGGCGCCTTGAAGGCTTCCGCATCCTCCGCCGTCCAGGGCTTGCCCTCGGCTTCGAGATTGTCGCCGCGCACGGTCGCGAGCACGCTCGCCGCCTGCTCGGCGCCCATCACCGAGACCTTCGAATTCGGCCAGGCGAACAGGAAGCGCGGCGAGTAGGCGCGCCCGCACATGCCGTAATTGCCGGCGCCGAACGAGCCGCCGACCAGCACGGTGATCTTCGGCACCCGCGCCGAGGCGACCGCCGTGACCAGCTTGGCGCCGTCCTTGGCGATGCCGCGCGTCTCGGCCTCGCGTCCGACCATGAAGCCGGTGATGTTCTGCAGGAAGAGCAGCGGAATCCGGCGCTGGCAGCAGAGCTCGATGAAGTGCGCGCCCTTGAGCGCGCTCTCCGAGAACAGGATGCCGTTATTGGCGATGATGCCGACGGGGATGCCATGGACGCGGGCAAAGCCCGTCACCAGGGTCGAGCCGTAGAGCGGCTTGAACTCATCGAGTTGCGAGCCGTCCACCAGCCGGGCGATGATCTCGCGGGCGTCGTATTGCTTCTTCAGGTCGGTCGGCACGACGGCGTCGAGCTCGTCTGCCGCATAGAGCGGCTCGACCGTCTCGGCGAGATCGATGTCCGGCCGCTTGACGCTGTTGAAATTGCTGGCGATGCGGCGCGCGATCGCGAGCGCATGGGTGTCGTCGCCGGCATAATGGTCGGCGACGCCCGAGAGCCGGGCATGGACATCGGCGCCGCCGAGATCTTCGGCCGAGACGACTTCGCCGGTCGCGGCCTTCACCAGCGGCGGGCCGCCCAGGAAGATCGTGCCCTGGTTGCGGACGATCACCGTCTCGTCCGACATCGCCGGGACATAGGCGCCGCCGGCGGTGCAGGAACCCATCACCACCGCGATCTGCGGGATGCCGAGGCCCGACAAGGTCGCCTGATTGTAGAAGATCCGGCCGAAATGCTCGCGGTCGGGGAAGACCTCGGTCTGGTGCGGCAGGTTCGCGCCGCCCGAATCGACCAGGTAGATGCAGGGCAGATTGTTCTCGCGCGCGATCTCCTGGGCGCGCAGATGCTTCTTCACCGTCATCGGGTGGTAGGTGCCGCCCTTGATCGTGGCATCGTTGCAGACGACCATCACCTCGCGGCCGGAAACGCGGCCGATGCCGGCGATCATGCCGGCGCCGTGCACCTCCTTGTCGTACATGTCGTAGGCGGCGAGCGCGCCGATCTCGAGGAAAGCGGAACCGGGATCGAGCAGGCGCAGCACGCGCTCGCGGGGCAGCAGCTTGCCACGCGCCGTATGGCGCTCGCGCGAGCGGGCATTGCCGCCGAGCGCAGCCGTGGCGCGCCGCTCGGTGAGCTGTTCGCGCAGCGTGGTCCAGGACGCGACATTGGCCCGCGCCTCGGCCGAATTGAGATCGACCTTGCTCTCGATGACCGCCACGGCGCGCTCCCTCACGACAATTCTTCAGTGCGGGTTATGGCGCGCCGCGGCCAAAAGGCAAACAGGCGACGGCACGCAGATGCGCCGTGCGCGATTCTACCGGGCGCTATTCGCGCATCCGCTTGACCGAGCCGGTCACGGTCGGAGCGGCGAAAGCGCCGACCGCACCACCCGCGACGGCACCGATCGGCCCGCCGATGATCGCGCCGGTTCCAGCGCCGGCAGCAGCGCCCGCGATCCGTTCCTCGGTGGTGGAGCAGGCTGAAAGCAGGGCCGCCAGGCAGCCCGCGAAGATGATCCTCATCGTCATCGTCCCCGTGGTTTCGTCACGAGGCAAGCATCCCGGCGGATGGTCAACGCAAGGTAAACGTCAGGAAACCGCGACCGTCGGGCCGAAAATCTGCTCGAATTCGGCCCGTAGCGCGCTGTCGACCTCGGGCATCGTCACCGGCAGGCCGAGATCGACCAGCGAGGTCACGCCCTGGTCGGAGACGCCACAGGGCACGATGCCGTCGAAATGCGCCAGCTCCGGCTCGACATTGAGCGAGATGCCGTGGAACGAGACCCAGCGGCGGACGCGGATGCCGAGCGCGGCGATCTTGTCCTCGGCGTCGACGCCTTTCTCGGGCCGGCGCACCCAGACGCCGACGCGCTCCTCGCGCCGCTCGCCGCGGATGTTGAAGGCGGCGAGCGTGCCGATCAGCCAGGCTTCCAGCGCCGAGACGAAGCGGCGCAGGTCCGGCTCGCGCCGCTTCAGATCGAGCATGACGTAAGCCACGCGCTGGCCGGGGCCGTGATAGGTGAACTGCCCGCCCCGCCCGGTCCGATGCACGGGAAAGCGCTCCGGCGTCAGCAGGTCTTGGTCCTTGGCCGAGGTGCCGGCGGTATAGAGCGCCGGATGCTCGACCAACCAGACGCGCTCGCGCGCCTTGCCGTCGGCGATCAGGGCGGCGCGGGCCTCCATCTCGGCGACGGCCGTCTCATAGCCGACCGGCTCATCGGCGATCACCCATTCGACCGGCTCGGAACCCACCTCGGGTAGGAACGAAACCGACAATGCCTCGCGGGTCTTCACTTTGGTTTAACCTAGTTTGTTCAACTCTTGGAAACTGGTCAGGCGCCCGTTTCGCTTCGTCGCCGCTCATGCGCCGGTTTCCGCGTCGCTGGCAAGTTCGTGGAATTGTTTTCAGGTAAGTCTGCGGAGGCAGGTTTTGAAGGCCGATCTCGACAATGTCGCGGTAGAGCTCACGGTGGTGCTCGGCTCGGCGCAGATGCCGATCTACAAGCTGCTGCGCATGGGCCGCGGCGCGATCATCGAGCTCAATGCGACCGAGAACGACGAAGTCCAAATCCTCGCCAACAATCACCCCTTCGCCAAGGGCCATGTCGTCGTCGCCGGCACCCGCATCTCGGTCGAGATCACCGAGATGCTGATGCGCCCGACCGTCTACACGCTCGAAACCGTCGCCGACGCGGCCTGAGCGGCACATTCCCTGCCGATTTCGATAAACTCAGCCCTCATCCTGAGGAGCGGACGATAGTCCGCGTCTCGAAGGATGTCCCAAGAGCCTCTGGAGACAGCTGGAGCATCCTTCGAGACGCAGCCTGAAGGCTGCTCCTCAGGATGAGGGCTGGGGTTTTTGAACGGCAGGCAGCAGCCTCCAGAGCAACCTTGTGCACTTCTCTCGATTTTCCTCACAGCCGGCTCTTGTAGCCGGGAACCTGATTTGCTAGACCCGCGCCGCTCCGGAGTTCACCGCCACAGCGCGGCGTCCTTCGGAGCCGCTGCGGTCATGGCGGAATTGGTAGACGCACTACCTTGAGGTGGTAGCGGGGAGACCCGTGGAGGTTCGAGTCCTCTTGACCGCACCAGTTTAGAGCGAAGGCTCGTGAAACGGCGATCCGCAAGGATCGCCGTTTTTCGTTGCGATTGCATCGAATTGCCTCGCCGCGCGTTGCCATCGGGCAGAGGCGCTGACACAAGAGCGCTGCGTCTCCGGCCGCGAATCCCCTGCACCCATACCCCCTGCCCTCGAATCGCGGAGCGACCCATGGTGGAAGCCGAGCAGGCTCCGGACGAGACGCTGGAGCGCAAGGTCCGCGGCGAGGACGGCGCGATCGATTCAGGTTTCGTCGAGCAGGTCTCGCAGGCTGTCCTGCTCTCCGACGTCACCGCCTTGCGCGAGCTCGTCGCGGAACTGCATGAAGCCGATCTCGGCGACCTGATCGAGGCGCTCGACGCCGAGGAGCGGCCAAAGCTGATCTCGCTGCTCGGCGGCGATTTCGACTTCACCGCGCTGACCGAGGTCGACGACGCCGTCCGCGAGGAGATTCTCGAGGAGCTTTCGCCGGAGACCGTCGCCGAAGGCGTGCGCGAGCTCGACACGGACGATGCGGTCTACATCCTCGAGGACCTCGACGAGGCCGACAAGCGCGAGATCCTCGACAAGCTGCCACCGGCCGAACGCACGGCGCTGCAGCAGGGCCTCGACTATCCCGAAGACTCCGCCGGCCGGCGCATGCAGCCCGAGGTCATCGCCGTGCCGCCGTTCTGGACGGTCGGCCACACCATCGACTTTCTGCGCGACACTGCGGATCTGCCCGAGCGCTTCTTCGAGATCTTCGTCGCCGACCCGAGCCACCATTTCGTCGGCACGGTCCCGCTCGACCGGCTGCTACGGACCAAGCGCCCGGTCAGCGTCGTCGATCTCGTCGCGGACGACCGCCGCGTCGTCCAGGCGACCGAGGATATCGAAGACGTGGCGCGTCTGTTCCAGCGCTACAATCTCGTCGCCGCGCCGGTGATCGACGCCGCCGGCCGCCTCGTCGGCGTCTTGACCGTCGACGACATCGTCGACGTGATCGAGGAAGCCGGCGACGACGACGTCAAGCAGCTCGGTGGCGTCGATGCGGAAGAAGAAATCTCGGACTCGGTCCGCCAGGTCGCGCTCGGCCGCTTCCGCTGGCGCTTCATCAGTCTGATCGCCGCCTTCGTCAGCGCCTCGGTGATGGCGCTGTTCGAGGAACAGCTCGGCAAGCTCGTCGCACTCGCCGTGCTGGCGCCGATCGTCGCCAGCCAGGGCGGCAATGCGGCGACGCAGACGATGACGGTCGCGGTGCGTGCGCTCGGCACCGGCGAGCTCGGCGGCTGGAACATGGCCCGCTTCTTCCGGCGCGAGATGATCGTCGGCGTGCTCAACGGCGTCGCCTTCGCCCTGATCACCGCTTTGGTCGCCGGCTTCTGGTTCGGGAACCCCATGCTCGGCGTCGTCATCGGCCTCGCCATGGTGGCGACGCTGATCATCGCGGCGCTCGCCGGCGTCGCCGTGCCGCTGGCACTCGACAAGGCCGGCATCGACCCGGCGATCTCGTCCGGCACCTTCGTCACCACCATCACCGACGTGGTCGGCTTCTTCTCCTTCCTTGGAATCGCGACGCTGCTGCTGCGCCTCGCCTAGAAGCGACTTGAGCGGAGAATGTTCTCAATCTCGAAGCGAAGGTCACGGAAAAACCGGTAACGTAAACCGAGCGTCAAGTTTTCTCCGCAATTGTCCGGGAAATGACCGCCCGCCGCATGAAACCCTTTTCCCTGGCCCCTTTCGCGCTGCTCGCCGCCCTGACGGCTTTGGGTGGCTGCGTCGCTTTGGACAACTATCCGTCCAAGGGCGATGCGCGCCCCCATCCCGGTGTCGAGGCCGCCAGGCGCTATCCGATCCAGGGCATCGACATTTCGCGCTGGCAGGGCGAGATCGACTGGGCCGCGGTCAAGGCCGCCGGCACCCGTTTCGTCTACATCAAGGCGACCGAGGGCGGCGACCATGTCGATCCGGCCTTCCAGAAGAACTGGGAGGGTGCGCGCCGGGCCGGCGTGCCGCGCGGCGCCTATCACTTCGTCTACTGGTGCCGCCCGGCGCATGAGCAGGCGGTCTGGTTCAAGCAGCAGATCCCGAACGATCCCGACGCGCTGCCACCGGTGCTCGATCTCGAATGGAACGGCCACTCCAAGACCTGCCCGAAGAAGGTCGAACGCTCGCTGGCGCTGGAGAAGATCCGGCTGATGCTGACCGAGCTCGAGCAGCTCACCGGCAAGAAGCCGGTGATCTACACCGACATCACCTTCCACAAGGACATCCTGGAAGGCGAGTTCAACGACTATCCCTACTGGATCCGTTCGACCGCGGCCAAACCCGAGGTCCGCTACGAGAACCGGCCCTGGGCCTTCTGGCAGTTCACCACCACCGGCCGCGTCCCCGGCATCCGGGGCGACGTCGACCGCAATGCCTTCTACGGCAATGAGGGCGAGTTCACCGGCTGGCGCGAGGGTCGCTTCGACATCGGCACGCGCGCCTGGACGCGGCAGCGCCCAGTGCCGGCCAATCCGAGCCCCGGCCCGGAGCATACGCCCATGGCGACGATGCCCGGAGCGAGCCGGACAGTCGCAGCCGCCGCCTTCCAGCCGGCGCCGCTCGGCGAGGTGGTGGAGAGCGAGGAGCCGGGACCGGATTCCGAATAAGACCTATCGAGCCGGCATTCTGGCGCGCACTAATCCGAGCCCGACGAAATAGCCGGCCGCCAGCGCGAGCCCGGCCTTGCTCCAGATGTCAGGCGCCATCCCCTGCCAGAGCGTCGCCGCCGCGGCGATGCCCCACAGCGCCAGCATGGCTAGCGTCAGCCCACGCCAGCGCCGCACGCGCACCGGGTGGACGAACACGACGGGCAGGAACATCAGCACGGTCGCGATCAGGATGACCGCGAGCGCCAGCCAGGCCGGCTGCGCGAAGGCGACAACATAGAACACCACGATGTTCCAGACCGCTGGAAAGCCGCGGAACCACCAGTCATCGGTCTTCATCCCGGTGTCGGCGAAATAGAGCGCGCTCGCCAGCGTCACCGCGAGCCCGGCGATCATTCCATAGGGCGCAGCCATCACCTCCGGCCGCAGCAGCATCGCCGCCGGCACGAAGACATAGGTGACGAAATCGACGACGAGATCGAGCAGGGCCCCGTCATAGCGCTTTGCCCGGCTCTTGACCGAAAAGCGCCGTGCCAGTGGCCCGTCGACCGCATCGACCACCAGCGCCACGCCGAGCCAGATGAAGGCCTGGGTCAGATCACCGATGAATACGGCCTGCAGCGCCAGGAAGCCGAGCGCCGCGCCGAGCGCCGTCAGCACATGGACGCCATAGGCCAGGGCCCGGCTGCCCTTGCCTGTCTCCTCGCCACCGGACTCGTCCATCGACAGCCTCCCGCCGGTTAACCAAGCCTGAAGCCGGTCGCTCGAATGCTAACCACCTCTTAACCCGCCCCTCGCCTATCCTTTTCCGCGAAGAGGAGACAAGCATGGCGCCCCGCGCTGAGACCAGACCAGAAGCGCGGCGCATGGCGAAATCCACCGGCCGGCTGGCGATCTGCGCCCTGCTGGGCTTGTTCGGCGCCGAGCCGGCGCTCGCGCTCTATCCCAAGAAGGGCGATTCCGATCCGCATGCCGGCGTGCGCGATGCGCGCCGCCGGGTCATCCAGGGCATCGACGTCTCGCGCTGGCAGGACGACATCGATTGGCAGAAGGTCAAGGACGCCGGCACGCGCTTCGCCTTCATCAAGGCGACCGAAGGCGGCGACCATCTCGACCCGATGTTCAGGAAGAACTGGGCCGAGGCCAAGAAGGCCGGCGTGCCGCGCGGCGCCTACCATTTCGTCTACTGGTGCCGGCCGGCCAAGGACCAGGTGCGCTGGTTCAAGCGCCATATCCCGCGCGACCCCGACGCCTTGCCGCCGGTGCTCGACGTCGAGTGGAACGGCGAATCGAACGCCTGCGGCAAGAAGATCCCGCGCGAGAAGGCCCTCGCCAAGATCCGCGAGATGCTGAAAGGCCTGCAGGAGCACACCGGCAAGAAGCCGATCATCTATACCGACATCACCTTCCACGAGGACGTGCTGGAAGGCGAGTTCAACGACCATCCCTATTGGCTGCGCTCGACCGCCGCCCCGCTGCATCATCGCTATGAGCGCAAGCAATGGGAGTTCTGGCAGTTCACCACCACCGGCCGGGTGCCCGGCATCGGCGGCGACGTCGACCGCAACGCCTTCTTCGGCACCGAGCACGAATTCGCCGCCTGGCGCGACGGACGCTACGACATCGGCGCCCGCAAATGGCGCGGCGGCGAGCCCAGGGTCGCAGCGACGCCGAAGCCGCCGGCGACCCCGGCCGGCCTGCGCACGCCGAAGGCCGCCGGCGCCACGCCGCTGAAATTCCTGCCGCCCGGCAAGATTCCGCGCGCTGCCTCCCGCGATGTCGCCACGACAGGTTCGCTGGCAAACCGCGATGAGGACTGAGTAATCAGGCTGAAATCGTAGGGGGACCAGCTCAATACATGTCGATTATTAGACTAAAGTCGTACAACTAAACCATTCCAACCGACACAAAGACCAACTCTGATCGTAACAATACGTTCGATCGTCATCAGACTGTCGGCAACACCGCTCAGCTTCCGGCGCATCTCAACCGAGTTGTGGGGACGTCGCGATGAGCACCATCACGCTGGATCAAGGCCAGGATCTCAAGCCGGGAGCGGGAAAACCGAAGCTCGACGCGCCGCGCGGCGCGATCGCTGGCCTCGTCTTCGTGGCGATCATGACGGCCGGCCTCGCCTATACCGTCTGGTCGCTCTATCAGGACATCAGCGGCTCCGGCATGCCGGCGACGACCTGGCTGCCCTTCGTCCTGCTCGGCGTCGCGCTGCTGATCGCGCTCGGCTTCGAATTCGTCAACGGCTTCCACGACACCGCCAATGCGGTCGCGACCGTGATCTACACTCATGCCATGCCCGCGCAGGTCGCGGTGGTGTGGTCGGGCTTCTTCAACTTCCTCGGCGTGCTGCTCTCATCGGGCGCAGTCGCCTTTGGCATCATCTCGCTGCTGCCGGTCGAGCTGATCCTGAACGTCGGCTCCGGCGCCGGCTTCGCCATGGTCTTCGCGCTACTGATCGCGGCGATCGTGTGGAACCTCGGCACCTGGGCGCTCGGCCTGCCGGCTTCCTCCTCGCATACGCTGATCGGCTCGATCATCGGCGTCGGCCTCGCCAACCAGCTCTTCTTCACCGACAGCAAGACCGCCGGCGTCGACTGGTCCAAGGCGATCGAGATCGGCTGGTCGCTACTGCTCTCGCCGCTGTTCGGCTTCTGCGCCGCCGCCCTGCTGTTCCTGACGCTGAAGGTTCTGGTGAAGAACCCGGAGCTCTATGCCGAGCCGAAGGGCAACCAGCCGCCGCCGACCTGGATCCGCGGCCTGCTGATCGCGACCTGCACCGGCGTCTCCTTCGCCCATGGCTCGAATGACGGCCAGAAGGGCATGGGCCTGATCATGCTGATCCTGATCGGCTGCGCCCCGACCGCCTATGCCCTCAACCGCGCCATCCCGACCTCCGAGATCGCCCAGGTCCGGGCCCAGGCCGTCGCCGCCGGCGAGGTCTTCGACAAGAAGGGCTTCGGCTACAACATCATCGGCAACCCGCGCACCAACGTCACCAACTACATCAACGCCCGCAAGCTCGACGACGCCACCTTCCCGGCGCTGGCGCTGCTGAACAAGGACATCGTCAAGGAGATCGAGGACCTTGGCACGAACGGCATCGCCAGGATGCCGGCCGAGGCGGTGAGCAACATCCGCAACGACATGTACCTCGCCTCGGAAGCGCTGAACCGCATCTTCAAGGGCGAGGCCAAGGAAGAGAAGGTCTTCGACGAGGCCGATCGCAAGGTGCTGAAGAAGTACAAGGAATCGCTCGACAACGCGACGAAGTTCATCCCCTTCTGGGTCAAGGTCGCGGTCGCCATCGCGCTCGGCCTCGGCACCATGGTCGGCTGGAAGCGCATCGTCGTCACCGTCGGCGAGAAGATCGGCAAACAGCACCTGACCTATGCGCAGGGCGCCTCCGCCGAGCTGGTCGCCGCCGCCACCATCGGCGCCGCCGACGTGCTCGGCCTGCCGGTCTCGACCACGCATGTCCTCTCCTCCGGCGTCGCCGGAACCATGGCGGCGAACAAGTCCGGCCTGCAGATGTCGACAGTGCGCAACATGCTGATGGCCTGGGTGCTGACCCTGCCCTGCGCCATCGCGCTCTCGGGCGCCCTGTTCATCCTCTTCCGCCAGATCTTCTGAGCTAGCCCGGGCCAGCGGCGCGGCTTCCGCGCCGCTGGCGACCTTGCCCCAGCCTGCCAACAATCGCGCGGATGGCGCCAATCTCCATGAACATCGCGCATCTCTCTCCGACCGATATCCAGTCCCAGCGCGGTGTTCTCTGGGTCTTCCGGTTCGAGCCGGGCAGTCCCGCCAGCCTGGTCGACCGGGGCGAGATGCCCGATCTCGCCGGCGAAACCGGTTTCGTCTGGGTGCATCTCGACCTCGTCGACGAGCGCGCCCGCGGCTGGATCGCGGCCGCGCCCACCATCCCGGCGTCCGCTGGCGATCTCCTGATCGGCCACGACCAGCATCAATGCCTCGATCACTCCGCCGATCTCGTCTGGGGCGTGACGCATGATGTCGGCCTCAACGCCAGCGGCGCCTCGCACCATGTCAATCCGCTGCGCTGGGTGATCGGCGAGCGCTTTCTCGTCACCGGCCGGCGCGAGCCCCTGCAGTCGATCAGCCAGATGGCGGAGGCCCTGCAGAAGGGCGAACGCGTCGACAGCCCGATCGCCCTGTTCGAGCGCATCATCGCCTTCATCATCCAGGACATCGCCGCCGCCGTGCTGCAGCTGACCGACGAGATCGACACGCTCGAGGATCAGGTACTGGCCAACCGAGCCGGCGACAGCCCGCAGCGCATCGGCGCCATGCGCCGCTCCGTCGTGCGGCTGCAACGCCATGTCAGCGGGCTGCATCTTCTGTTCCGCCGCTTCGCCGAAGCCGAGATCGGCCGCGCCGCGCCGGTCCCGGTCAAGAACGCCGCGATGCGGCTGCTCCAGCGCATCGACACGCTGCGCCACGACATCCAGGCCGCGCATGAGCGCACGCGCCTGCTGCAGGAGGAAAGCGCCGCCACTGCCGCGAGCGCATCCAGCCACCAGCTCTACATCCTCTCGATCATCACCGCCCTGTTCCTGCCGGCGACCTTCATCACCGGCATGTTCGGCGTCAACGGCAAGGGCGTGCCCTGGGACGACAACACCAACGGCTTCGTCTACGTGCTGCTGGTCTGCTTCGCCTGCTCGCTGGTCACGCTGCTCCTTCTCAAGCGCCGCGGCATGGTCTCTTGAGGCGCCTCGGTTCCGGCAAAGCCGAGGATGGTTGCGCAATCTCCCGCGGGGCGATAATCCGCCCGGCACGATCAGCGGCGCGAGCCCGGCCCCGCCGGGTGGCAGCGGGGCTTCTGGCATGACCTTGCGCACGGATAGCCGCACCTTTCCGATGAACGACCTGCAATCGCAGATGGGCGTCGTCTGGGCCTATCGCTTCGCAGCCGACGGCACGCCCACGCTGATGCCGCGCGACGAAATGCCGACGCTCGCCCCGGAGGAAGGCTTCGTCTGGCTGCATCTCGACCTCGTCCACACCCGGGCGCAGGCCTGGATCGACGAGCGCAGGGAGCTGCCGCCAGCGGCGCGCGAGCTCCTGCTCTCGCGCGAGACGCATCAGCGGCTCGACCATTCCGCCAGCCTGGTCTGGGGCATTGCCCATGACCTGACCCGCGACATCGTCGACCGCACCGACAATGTCGGCACGCTGGCCTGGGCGGTCGGCGAGCGCTTCCTGCTGACCGGGCGGCGCGAGGCGCTGCAATCGGTCCGCAAGGCGGTCGAGGCGCTCAATGCCGGCGAGCCGATCGGCTCTCCGGCCGAGCTCTTCGAGCACATCATCGAATACCTGATCGACGACGTCACCGATGCGGTCGTCAGGCTCTCGGACGAGACCGACAGCGTCGAGGACCAGATCCTGCTCGACAAGCTCGAGGACGGGCCGCAGCGCGTCGGCGCCGTCCGCCGCTCCGCCGTGCAATTGCACCGGCAGCTCGCCGGTCTGCACTTGCTGTTCCGGCGCTTCGCCGAGACACCGTCCGGGCGCTCGGCTCCCGAAACGGTGCGCGCGGCGGCGCTGCGCCTGCTGCTGCGGGTCGACACGCTGCGCCAGGACATCCAGTCGGTGCAGGACCGCGCCCGCCTGCTCCAGGACGAGATCGCCGTCCGCTCGGCCAACCAGACCAACCGGCAGCTCTACACGCTCTCGATCCTGACGGCGCTCTTCCTGCCGGCGACCTTCATCACCGGCCTGTTCGGCATCAATGTGAAGGGCCTGCCCTGGGTCGAATCGGAGACCGGAGCGGCGCTGGTCACCCTCGCCTGCCTCGCCGCCTCGATGCTGACCCTGTTCCTGCTCAGGCGGCGCGGCGTGATCGGGCGGTAGATCTGGAGCGAGCCGTCAAACCTGCGCCAGCAGCACCTCGACCAGCGCCTCGGGATTCAGTCGCGCGACATTGTGCCCGCAATCGAAGGCAAAGGTCGACCATTCCGGATCGTGACTGAGTCGCTCATGGAGGTCGCGGAACGGGCTGCCTTCCCACCCGAATGCGCCGATATAGGTCTTGCGCGGCACCTCGCGCCAACGCCCGCTCAGGTTGATCGCCTGGAGGAAGGTGCCGATCGGATGCGGCCGGCAACGCGGGTCGAGATGGACAGGCGGCGCGCAAGTCAGCCCATCGGCTTTCGCACCCGCGATGAAAACCTCCCGAAAACGCGGCGTCGTCAGCGACCAGACGGAATCGCCGTCCTCGGGCAGATAGGCGTCGACATAGACCAGAGCCCGGATCCGCGACGGCACGGCATCAGCCGCGCCGCTCACGACCATGCCGCCATAGGATTGGCCGACGATCACGACCTCGTCTGGCAGCGTTCTCACGACCTCGACGACTTCCTCGATGTGGGTCGCGAGATTGGCCATCAGGGCAGGCTCGTCGCCCAGCCCCGAGAGAGTGACGGGCAGCGCCTTGTGCCCGTGCGCAACGAGCAGGTCCGCCACCGTCTGGTAGACCCAACCGCCCTGCCAGCCGCCGGCTATCAGGATAAAAGTGGCCATCGCGATCACCCCTGACTTCAACGCCAGTGAAACTTCGGCACCTTTTCACCAGTATCAAGGCCTGAGCGGCGGCTGACACCGCTAGATGGGCGAGACGATTTAGGCGCTGACCTTGGCGGCCTGGCGCAGCACCCTCTTCTCCGCCCCTTTCGTGCCCAGGCCGATAGCGACGCGGATGACGAGCAGTTCCAGCAAAGCGAAGGCCACGAAAGCGCCGAGAACGATCATCCGGTCGCTGCCTCCGGGCAGACCCAGGCTGCCGTGCCGGCTCAGAGCGGCTCCGGCAACGAGGAGCACGAAAGCCGCCTGCACCGCATAGGTCACCAGCGCGCACAGCGCCGCGACGGTCCAGGCCCGGCCGGATTCAGGGCGCGCCTGCTCACGGAGGAACCAGGCCTGGCCGACCCATGAGGCCGCTCCCCAGATCAGAAACACGCCGATCGCGGACATGCCTCCCGAATTGAACCTATAGGGCAAGAAAGCCAAGGCCAGGTTGAGGAGGATCACCCCGGTGATCAGGAAGCCGGCATAGCGCAGGACGAGGGCGCCCGTGGACATGGGCGAAGAGGTCGGCAGCTGAGGCATGGCAAATCTCCGGCGGTCGTCACCTCGCCGGCTACGGCAGTCGCGAGAGCCGGTAAAGCGCCGCAGCTGCATGTGGGGCCGGCTCGAAGAGCGGGCGGGTTCGTGCCAAAACGGCTCTAGAGTTCCCAGCGCCTCCCTGCGTCGGCGCAGCATGATCGGGTGGTGGAGGCGGCTTGCCCCAGCCTTCCGCCCCCTCAGAACCTCATCTCGACCCTGCCCTTGAGGGCGTGGTCACGGGAGCGCTCGCCGATGGCGGCCGAGTAGGTCAGGCCGAGGGCGGTGGCCTGCGAGATGCGCCAGTCGAGCCCGGCCTCGGCGACGAGGGCCTCGCGGTCGATCGGCGCGGCGAAGACCATGGACGGGGTGGTGCCGGTGACGAAGGCGGTGCGTGCCTGTGGGGTGAGCTCGCCGAAGCCATGGCGCCAGCCGAGCATGGCCCGGGCGAACAGCGGCATCGTCCCGATCTGCGCCTCCGCCCTGACGCCGAGCGTGCTGAAGCCGAGGGTCTGCTCGGAGGAGAGCACGCGCAAAGCCGCAGCGCCGCCACGCTCGGTGCCGGCTTCGGTCGAGACGCGGATCAGCGCGAGCTGGGCGAAGGGCTCGAGCGCAAACCCGCTGAAGGCGAAGCCATAGCCGAGCTCGGCGAAGCCCTGCATGACTTGCCCCGGACGCTGCAGCCTCAGCAGATCGCCGAAGCCGCGGATCTGGACCTGGCGGCGGATATCGCTTTCCGACCAGCTATAGGCCGCGCCGGCATCGAAGCGCAGGCTGCCGAAGCGGGCGCCGGCATAGAGGGCGGCATGACCGCTTTCGAGCTTGCCGGAGGACAGCCGGGCATCGAGGTCGAAGCGCGACTGGCTGTAGCCGCCGGCGACGCCGACTTTCAGCGATGAGCCTGGAGCTTCGTAGACCATGAACTCGGCACCGAGCAGAGCGCCGCCGGTGCGCCGGCTCAGTGAAGCAGCATTGCCATCGGCGTCGGTATTGCCGGTGCCGCCGAAGGCCTCGCCCCAGAGCGCGTAGCGCGGCTGCGGGACCGGAGCCGGCATCGTGATCGCACCCTTCCTGCCGGGCAAGTCGGCGCTGAAGGCGGCCGCGACCTGCTGACCAGCTTGCGTCAGCAGCGGGCCGCGCAGGCGACCCAGGATGGTGTCGCGCACCAGCCGGCTCTCCTCGATCATCACGCCGACGGCTTGCGCATGCGCTTCGCCGGAAAGCAGGTCGAAGCCGGCCCGCGCCTCGGCCGTCGTGCCCGAGAGCAGCGTGTCGTAGACCGGATTGCCGACGCCGAGCCGCTCGGCCGCATTGGCGATGAAGCCCTGGTTGCGGGTCTGCGCGATGGAGGCGCGACCGGATTCGTCCGGTCCGAACGAGGCATCGTTGCGCGTCATCGTCAGCGTGACGTTCTGACTGTCATAGCTCAGCGAGGGCGTCAGGAAGGCGAGGTTCGAGGTGACGCTGGCGAACTGGCCGCTGACGCCGCCCGCCGCGGTGAGGATGATGTAGTTCGTTGCAGCCGCGTAGTTGCCGCTCGCCGCCAGCACTTCGACCGTGCCGCCGGTGATGCTGGCGCTGCCCGAGGCGACGATCCTGTCACTCTGGCCGGCGGCGTTGACCTCGACCTGGTAGGTCGAGCCACTGGCAAACGACACATTGCCGGAGACCGTCAGCGTCCCAATCGAGTTGCCTGGGGCGACCGTCGCGCCGCTGCCGACGCTCACCTCGCCGACCGTGCCGGAGCCGCCGAGCGTGCCGCCATCCAGCGTGACGCTGCTCGCCAGCGAGCCGTTGATCACCAGCTTGCCGGCCGAAACTTTGGTCGCGCCGGTATAGGTGTTCGCCCCGGTCAGCGTCAGCGTACCGGTGCCGGTCTTGGTCACCCCGCCCGTGCCGCTGATCGTGCCCGAGAAGCTGGTCGACGAATTGTTCGCGCCCGCCGTCAGCGTGCCCGAGCCGAGCGTGACCGTGCCGGCCCCGGCGAGCGAGCCGATGCTCTGGCTGAAGTTGGCAAGATCCAGCGTCGCGCCCGATGCCACCGTGAAGGTCGAGTTCGACGAGAACGCGCCGGTCTGGCCCGCGCGCAGCGTTCCCTCAGACACCGTCGTCGCGCCGGAATAGCTGTTCGTACCCTTGAGCACGAGCGTGCCGGCGCCGGCTTTCGAGAGCGAGCCCGTGCCGGAGAAGGACTGCGAGACAGAGAACGTGTTCGCCGCCTCGACGATGTCGAAGCCGCCACCATTGGCCCCGAGTACGATGTCGCGGGTCAGCTCGTGCAGAATCGTGTCGGTCACCTGCAGCACGCCGCCATCCAGCGTCAGCGCCCCCGAGGCGTCGCCGAGTCTGTCCCCCTTCGAGATGCTGATCGTCCCGCCTGCGATCGTCGTCCCGCCGGCATAGGTGCTTCCTCTGGTCAGCGTCAGCGTCCCCGTGCCGACCTTGCGCAGGCTGCCGTCGCCAGAGATCTGGCCGGAGAACGTGGTCAAAGCATTGGTCGCGCCGGTCTCCAGCGTCGAGTTGCGATCGATCCGGATCTGGCCGTCGCCGGCGATCGAGCCCGCGGTGACCGTGCCAAGCGCGTCGTTCACGTGGAGCAGCGCGCCTGAGGCGACAGTATAGTCCGACGCCGCCGACATCGCGCCGGATCCGTTGATGTAGAGCGTCCCGGCCGACACCGTGGTCGCGCCCGAATAGGTGCTGGTGCCGGTCAGCGTCAGCTTGCCGTCGCCGGACTTGGTCAGCCCGCCCGTGCCCGAGATCGTGCCGCTGTGGGAGAAGCTCTGGCCGCTCAGCACATCGATCGCGCCGCCGGCGTTGCCCAGGGTCACCGCGCGCGACGAGGCGAAGCTGCCCGTCACCTGCAAGCTGCCGCCATCCAGCGTCAGCCCACCCGAGGCCGCACCGAGATTGGCGTCGGACGAGATCGAGAGCGTGCCGCCCAGGATGCTCGTCCCGCCGGTATAGCTGCTCGTGCCGGTTAAGGTCAGCGTACCGGCGCCGAGCTTGGTCAGCCCGCCCGCGCCGTCGAAGCTGGCGGTAACGCCGATATCGTAGCCGTTGCTGTCGAAGAAGGCGCCGTTCGTGCCGATGGTCTGCACGCCGACACTGTCGAAGAACCAGGACGAATTCGTGCGTGCGCGCAGGATGCCGCCGTTCAGATGGACCGTGCCATAGTTGGCGGTCAGGTAGTTGATCTCCAGGACGCCGCGGCCGTTCGTGGCGTCGCCGAGCAGGTTCAGCGTGCCGCCGCTTCCGTAAAAGATCACTCCCCTGCCTTGGACGTAGCCTTCCTTCTCGACCGTTAGTGTGCCGTTCCCGCTGGTCCCGCCAATAGCGATCGCTCGGGTGTACAAGGCCGAGCCGGCTCCCGTGACCGTCACCGAGCCAGTGCCGGCGCCGTTCCGTCCGATCTCGGTTCCGTTGCTCTCGACCGCCCCGCCATTGGCGATGGTCAGCGTACCGGTGCCGTCACGGCCGACATCGAGCAGCCCAACGACGGTCCAGCGCGACCCTGTCCCGGTCACCGTGGCTGTGCCGCTGCCGCCGGAGGCATAGCCGAGATAGCCGGAGGTACTCCTGACCCACCCGCCATTCTCGACGGTCAGCGTGCCGGTGCCGGCCTTGCCGACATAAAGCTCGCCGGTCATGGCCGAGACGTTGCTGTTGAACCAGCTCGAGCCTGCACCGGTCACGACCACCGTGCCGGCCGAGCCGGCCAGCGTGCCGATGGAGCCGCCATTGCCGGCGCTCGTGACCGAGGCGCCATCGGCGATGGTCAGCGTGCCGGTGCCCTCATAGCCGACATGGAGTTCGCCGCTGTTGGTCCAGGTCGAGCCCGCGCCCTTGACTGTCACCGACCCAACGCTCGCGGGACCAACGCCGACATAGCCGTTGGTGTTCGAGACCGCGCCGCCATTCTCGATGGTCAGCGTGCCAGTGCCTTGGTGGCCGACATAGAGTTCGGCGCTGTTGGTCCAGGTCGAGCCGGCGCCAGTCACCGTCACCGTGCCAGTGCCGCTGGTCTCAAGCCCGACAACTCCGACGGTGTTCGAAACCTTGCCGCCATCGGCGATGGTCAGCGTGCCGGTGCCCGCAGAGCCGACATGGAGCTCGCCGCTGTTGGTCCAGGTCGAGCCGGCGCCGGTCACCGTCACCGTACCGGAGCTGCCGGCCAGGTAACCGACAAAGGTATCCGTGTTCGAGACCGTGCCGCCGCTCTCGATGGTCAGCTTGCCAGTGCCGCGTAAACCGACACGAAGAAGACCGGCATTGGCCCAGGTCGAGCCGGCGCCGGTGACCTTCACCGTACCACTGCCGCCGGAAGACGAGCCCAAATAGGCGATCGTGTTCGTGACCCGGCCGCCATCTGCAATCGTCAGCGTGCCGCTGCCGGCCTGACCGACATAGAGCAGGCCGCTGCTGGCCCAGCTCGAGCCGGCACCCGTCACCGTCACTGTGCCGGAGGAGCCGGCGACGGAGCCGACCTGACTATTGGCGCTCGAGACCGTGCCGCCATTCTCAATGGCCAGCGTGCCGGTGCCCTCAAGACCAACCGTCAACGAGGCGCTATTGGTCCAGGTCGAGCCAGCCCCCGTCACCGTCACCGTGCCGGTGGAGCCAGAGACGGAGCCGACGCGAACATTGATGTTCGAGACCGTTCCGCCATTCGCGATGGTCAGCGTCCCGGTGCCGGAGTTGCCGACATAGAGGGTACCGCTACTGGTCCAGGTCGAGCCCGCGCCGGTCACCGTCACCGTGCCGGTGCTGCCAAACTTGTCGCCGACAGCGGCTGCGGCGTTGCTGACGCTGCCGCCATTCTCGATGGTCAGTGTGCCGGTGCCGTAGTTGCCGACAGAGAGCGTGCCGCTGTTGGCCCAGGTCGAGCCGCTGCCCGTTACCGTCACTGTGCCGGTGAAGTCAGAAGAGTCGCCCAGATAGACGTGCGTGCTGCTCGTGACCAGGCCACCGTCTGCGATCGTCAGCGTGCCGGTGCCGCCATAGCCGATATAGAGCACGTCGCTGTTCGACCAGGTCGAGCCGGTACCGGTCACCGTCACCGCACCGACGCTGGCATAGCCAAGGCCGACATAGCCTCTGGTATTCGAGACGGTGCCACCATTCTCGATGGTCAGCGTGCCGGTGCTGTAGTGGCCGTAGCCGACGACAAGCTGCCCGCCACCAAGGTCCCAGCTCGCCAGCGGCGAAGTGGGCAGGCCCGGCACAATGTCGCCGGTGCCTGTCACCGACTGGGCGAGAGCGGCGGGCGCGCCGGCCAGCAGGGCGAGTCCCGCCGCCAGCATGAGCGCGCGCAGGGAAACGGCAGACGACATCACGCCCGGCACAGGCCGAGCCAGCCTGCTCACCGCAAGCGTCTGAACGATCGTCTCCGACACCAATCCTGCCCTCTCACCCAAGGGCAGGCTCAGGCAGCGCGGCACGCAAGGCAATGAACAGCCGTTCACAACCCGCCAAATCGATGTGGTGTGGCGGATTTGCCATGCGCCTTTGGAAAGGCCTGCGCATCAGCGCAGAACCATCTGTCGCCGCATGCCCGCTGACTTGGGCACCAACCGCGCTATAACCGGGCAAAGACCTCATCCCAGCCGGGAGGACATCATGCTCGCCAACGCGCCCCGCCCCTTCAATTTCGACCTCGGCGAGACCGCCGACGCGATCCGTGACACCGTCCACGCCTTCGCGCAGGAGAAGATCGCCCCGCGCGCCGAGGAGATCGACCGGACCAACCAGTTCCCGCGCGATCTCTGGCCTGAGATGGGCGCGCTCGGCCTGCACGGCATCACGGTTTCGGAGGAATATGGCGGCGCCGGCCTCGGCTATCTCGAGCATTGCGTCGCGATCGAGGAGGTCTCCCGCGCCTCGGCCTCGGTCGGCCTATCCTACGGCGCCCATTCCAATCTCTGCGTCAACCAGATCGCCCGCAACGGCAACGACGCGCAGAAGCGCAAATACCTGCCCAAGCTGATCTCGGGCGAGCATGTCGGCGCGCTCGCCATGTCGGAGCCGGGCTCGGGCTCCGACGTCGTCTCGATGAAGACCAAGGCAGTCAAGAAGGGCGACCGCTATGTCCTGACCGGCAACAAGATGTGGATCACCAACGGCCCGATCGCCGAGACGCTGGTGGTCTACGCCAAGACCGATCCGGAAGCCGGCCCGAAGGGCATCACCGCCTTCCTGATCGAGAAGGGCATGAAGGGCTTCTCGACCCATCAGAAGCTCGACAAGCTCGGCATGCGCGGCTCCGACACCTGCGAGCTCGTCTTCGAGGAGTGCGAGGTTCCCGAGGAGAACGTGCTCGGTTCGGTCGGCCGCGGCGTCAACGTGCTGATGAGCGGGCTCGACTATGAGCGCGTCGTGCTCTCGGCCGGCCCGCTCGGCATCATGCAGGCGGCGATGGACATCGTCCTGCCCTATATCCACGAGCGCAAGCAGTTCGGCCAGTCGATCGGCGAGTTCCAGCTCGTCCAGGGCAAGGTCGCCGACATGTATGTCGCGATGAACTCGTGCAAGGCCTATGTCTACGCCGTCGCCAAGGCCTGCGACCGGGCCGAGACCACCCGCGAGGACGCCGCCGGCGCCATCCTGATCGCAGCCGAGAAGGCGACGCAGCTGGCGCTCGACGCGATCCAGCTGCTCGGCGGCAACGGCTACATCAACGACTATCCGACCGGGCGGCTGCTGCGCGACGCCAAGCTCTACGAGATCGGCGCCGGCACCAGCGAGATCCGGCGGATGCTGATCGGCCGGGAATTGTTCAACAAGACGAAGTGAGGCGCGATGCTTTCTTCCTTCTCCCCTCGGGGGAGAAGGTGGCAGCGCGAAGCGCTGACGGATGAGGGAAGGACGCACCCAACCTACCCTCATCTCACCCAGTCGAGCCGCCCTCATCCCCTGCCGGACCTTCTCCCCCGAGGGGAGAAGGAGGCCTCTTCGGTAACGCGCACCTATGCCCCTCTACTTCGCCTATGGCGCCAACATGGACGTCGCCGCGATGCGCGAGCGCTGCCCGCGCTCGACGCCGCTCGGCCTCGCCCGTTTGCCGCGCCATCGCTTCATCATCACCGCCGACGGCTATGCCTCGGTGCTTCGCGACCCGCGCGAGAACGTCCACGGCGTGCTCTGGGATTGCGCGCTCGGCGATATCCGCACGCTCGACAAGTTCGAGGAGCTCGCCAGCGGGCTCTACATCAAGATCAACCAGCCGGTCGTGGTCGAAGGCGGCGCCAAGCGCGCGTTGATCTATGTCGGGCGCAGCGCGCAGATCGGAAAGCCCCGTCCCGGCTATCTCGAAAGCATCATCGCCAGCGCCAGAAACTGGTCTTTGCCAGAGACTTACCTCGCCGGCATGAATCGATTTCTGAGCAAGCCGATTCAGGACGACAAGCCGTTGACTCAGGGTCTGAACGAACCGCTGCCGACCGGCCCGGTCGCCGGCGTCAGACCGCGCGCCGCCGCGCCGAGCTCGGCGATCCGCGTCGGCAAAGCGTCCGAATAATTCGAGTTTCGAAAGATTGACGCAGGCGCATGCAAGCCATGCGCGAGGCCTTTCCAACCGCGAAAATCGTGCTGGCCGGGACAGGCGGCAGGCGTCCGGACGAAAGCGCCGGGCTCCTTTCCCGAACTGTCTCGATGGAGGCCCCAATGAGCGGAATCGTCGGCTGGATCACCGGCAAGATCAAATGGCTGCTGCTGATCGCGGCGATCGGAGGACCGGTCCTCGCCTTCTTCAGCTGGCAGGATGGCGAACGCGTCAGGACGATCGCGGCGAAGGGCATCGAGGCCCAGGCCTCGGTCGAGGGCGCCACCCGCACCAAGCGCCGCCGCGGCGGCACCAGCTATTCCGTCGACCTCGCCTGGAAGGATGCCGCCGGCAAGGACCGCACCGCCGAGAAGATCTCGGTCTCCAATCAGTTCGCCAACCGCATCATCAGCAACGACAAGCTCACCGTCGACACGCTGAAGATCAAGTATCTGCCGGACGAGCCCGGCAAGGACGCGGTGATCATCGCCGACGACGCAGCCAAGCAGGCCGATCAGGACAGCGAGATGATCTATGTCGGCGCTGGGGCCGGCGCGATCGGTATCGTCGGCTCGGGACTGTTCTTCCTGCTCGGGCGCCGCCGTCAGGAGGACGAACCCCAGGCCGCCTGAGCCGATCACCCGCCAGTTTTTTGCGCCGCTATCCTACAGGGATGGCGGCGCGGGGCGCTGTCCGTGGCAAACTGGTTGCGTCTCTGGAAGCGAGATCGATGAAGCTCGTCAGTGCTGCCGCTCTCCTGCTGTTCTGTGCCATGCCCGCGATGGCATTCGCCCGCTCCCCGGAAACCCCGGCACCACCGCTCACCTGCGGCGGCGATGAACCCTTTTGGAGCCTGAAGATCGGGACCGACGGCAAGGCCCGCTTCTCGGATGGCGATGGCGAGAGCTTCGTCTCACCCTTCACCTTGCAGCAGAGCCGCAACACGACGCTGATCGCCGGTGTGACCTTCGGGCCGAAGGCAGACATCCGCGCCGTCATCGGTCACGAGGCCTGCTCGGCGACCAACAGCGACGAGGACCGGCCGATGACCATATCGGTCTGGTACAAGGATGGATTGCTGTCCGGCTGTTGCCAGCCGGACAGCTAGAGCAAGTCCCGTCAGGGGCGGAACTGGTGGCCTTACGCCACCAGCCCCTTGGCCAGCTCGCTGACCTGCTTCTCGAACAGCGCCCGGTAGATGCCGCCGTCATGGGTCAGCAGCGTCTCATGCCGGCCTTCTTCCACGACCTTGCCGCGGTCGAAGACCAGGATGCGATCCATGGCGCGCACCGTCGAGAGCCGGTGGGCGATGACGATGGTGGTGCGGCCTTCCATCAGCCGCTCCATCGCCTCCTGGATCAGCGCCTCCGATTCCGAATCGAGGCTCGAGGTCGCCTCGTCCAGGATCAGGATGGGCGCATCGGCCAGGAAGGCGCGTGCCAGCGCCACCCTCTGCCGCTCGCCACCCGAGAGCTTGACGCCGCGCTCGCCGACGAGCGTGCCGTAGCCCTTGGGCAGGCGCATGATGAACTCATGCGCATTGGCGAGCAGCGCCGCCTGCTCGATCTGCGCCATGCTGGCACCGGGCCGGCCATAGGCGATGTTCTCCGCCAGCGAGCGGTGGAACAGCACCGGCTCCTGCTGCACGATCGCGATCTGCGCACGCAGAGAAGCCTGCGTCGCCGAGGCGATGTCGCGCCCGTCGATGGCGATGCGCCCGCCGGTAACATCGTAGAGACGCTGCACCAGCTTGACGAAGGTGGTCTTGCCGGAGCCGGAGCGCCCGACGAGGCCGACCTTCTCGCCCGCTTTGATCGTCAGCGAGAAGTCGCGATAGAGCGGCTCGATGTGGCCTCCATAGTGGAAGGTCACGCGCTCGAAGGCGATCTCGCCGGCGGTCACGTCCATCGCGGTCGAACCGGGACGATCCGGCACGCCGAAGGGCAGCGAGTGCATCGCGACCAGCTCCTCCATGTCGTTCACCGAACGCTGGAGGTTGTGCACGTGCTGGCCGACATCGCGCAGATAGCCATGCACGACGGCATAGCTGGTCAGCACGAAGGCGACGTCGCCGGGCGAGGCCTGGCCATTGGCCCAGAGCCAGATCACCAGACCGATCACCGCGGCGCGCAGGGCCAGCAGCACGATCTGCTGCGCAGTCCCCGACCAGGTCCCGCGCACCCAGGTCCGCCGCGTCCGCCCGGCCCATTTGGCCAGCACGCCGGTCAGGCGGGTGTCCTCGCGGGCCTCGGCGCCAAAAGCCTTGACCACCGGGTTGCACGAGATCGAGTCGGCGAGCGCGCCGCCCAGCCTGGTGTCCCAGCTGTTGGCGAGCGTCGCCGCCGGCGCGACGAAGCGCAGCGACAGCAGGATCGTGACGACGCAGTAGATCACCGCGCCGGCAAGCACGATCGCGCCCATAGCCGGCCAGTGCCAGGCCAGCAGCACCGTCGTGCCGAGCAGCACGATCAGTGACGGCAGCAGCGCGATCACGATCGTGTCCGTGAGCAGGTCGAGCGCCCACATGCCACGGGTGATCTTGCGCACTGTCGAGCCGGCAAAATTATTGGCGTGCCAGTCGGTCGAGAAGCGCTGCAGGCGTGCGAAGGACTCGCGTGCCACATCGCCCATGGTGCGCAGCGTCATCTCGGTGATGCCGATGAAGGACAGGTGCCGGAAGAACACCGTGCCGGCGCCGAGCGCGATCATCATCGCGAGCGCCGCGAGCGCGGCATCGAGCCCGCTCGCCTTCTCGCCGGCCACCGCGTCGACCAGCCGCCCGGCATAGAGCGGCATGAACAGGTCGGCGGCGGTCGCCGCCATCACGGTGAAGACGACACCAGCGACGCGCCAGCGCTGGCGGCCCCAATGTGAAAATGTGAAGCCGAGAACGGCCCGGAACGGCTCCTGCCGCTCCGTTCTGGGAGAAAGAGACATGAAAGCATCCGGTCCCGAGAGACCGGCTCCAAATTCAGGCGAAGCGCAGCGAAGGCCGCAGCTTCAGAAAACGCGCTTGGAAATGATGGCTCGAGCCGCCCGAAAGGCGGGCCTCGTGCGGATCCGACCTAGTGGTGGCGGGACCGCATGGTGGGAGCGGCGATGACGATGAAACTCATTCAGCCCTCCCTTTCCTGAGTTGGAGCCAAGATCGGCAACATGCCGCATGCCCGCTTATTGTGCAAGCCGCGCGGAATGCATGGGGTGGTTGCAGCCGAAACCGATCGGGCTTCGCAATGCGGTCACGATGTGAGGTCACGCGCGTGCCGGATTCGTCTGCTCTTCCCTTCTCCCCTCGGGGGAGAAGGTGGCAGCGCGAAGCGCTGACGGATGAGGGCCCACGATGCGGGGGAGCCGCGTACGTCTCACCCAGTCAAACCGCCCTCATCCCCTGCCGGACCTTCTCCCCCAAGGGGAGAAGGAGACCATCACCAGAACAGCGCCACCAATCTCATCCCGATCACCAGCAAGAACGCCGCGATGATCGTGCCGAGCACGCGCTGACGCTTGGCCCGGTCAGGGAATTGCTTCGCCAGCAGGCGGCCAAGCGGCTTGCGGAAGACGAAGCAGACGACCAGGAAAACGATGACGAAATGGGACAAGCGTCGGACTCAGCCCTGCTTCGGCGCGGGCGCATCGACCGGCGCGCCGGCCTTCTTCCAGGCGCCGAATCCACCTGCGACATGCGCGACCGGCTTCAGGCCCATGTCCTGCGCCGTCTTGGCCGCGAGCGCCGAACGCCAGCCGCCGGCGCAGAAGAAGACGAATTGCTTGTCCTCCTGGAAGACCGGCTTGGCATAGGGGCTTTCCGGATCGATCCAGAATTCCAGCATGCCGCGCGGGCAATGGAAGGCGCCGGGCATGCGCCCTTCCCGCTCGAGCTCGCGCGGATCGCGCAGGTCGACGAAGACGGTGTCGTCGCGTCCGACCAGGCCTTGCGCCTCCTCGACCGAGAGCGTCTTCACCACCGCTTCCGCCTCGGCCAGCAGCGCTTTGTAGCCCTTGGTGATCGTCTGCGGCATGGCCGGCCTCCCCTTACGAGGCCGGCAAAGTGGCGGCTGCGGCGGCCGGCGTCAATCGATGGGCTTGCAGGCACACGCCGGCCTCGCCAATCTGCCGGCCGGAGGGGCTCATGGCCGGATTCGGACCACTCGACCTGATCGCGATCGCCTTCTTCGCGGCGGCCTGGATCGGCTATCTGCTGGCGGTCGAGATCGGCCCGCACTCCAGGCGCAGCCTCAACACGCTGATGAACGAGCGCCGCGAGCGCTGGATCATGGAATCGGTCAGGCGTGAGAATCGCATCATCGACACGCAGGTGATGAACGGCCTGCAGAACGGCACCGCCTTCTTCGCCTCGACCTCGCTGATCGCCATCGGCGGCTCACTGACGCTGCTGCAATCGGCCGACCGTGTCGTCCAGATCTTCGCCGACCTACCCTTCGCCACCACGACGACCCGCGCCGCCTGGGAGATCAAGGTGATCGGGCTCGCGGTGATCTTCGCCTATGCCTTTTTCAAGTTCGGCTGGGCCTATCGGCTGTTCAACTATTGCGCCATCCTGATCGGCGCGATCCCGCCCTGGACCGAGGCCGACAAGCCGGAGACCATCGCGGCGGCGCGCGAGGCCATCAGGATGAACATCGTCGCCGGGCTGCATTTCAATCGCGGCCAGCGCGCCTTCTTCTTCGCCCTGGCCTATCTCGGCTGGTTCATCTCGCCCTGGCTCTTCCTGATCGCAACGGCAGCGGTGCTGACAGTGATGTGGCGCCGGCAATTCGTCTCGGATTCGGCAGCCGCCGTGGGCGCAGGTCGGCACTCCGCTTGACGAAACCGGCCGGCCGGCTCAGCAAGCGGGATGACCAGACCGACAGACGAAGAACTCGCTGAGACCATCCTGACCCTCGCGGCCGAGCGCGGCGATGAGCGCACGCTCGGCCCGATGGACGTCGCCCGCGCCCTCGGCGGCGACCATCCCGATGGCTGGGGCCCCCTGATGCAGCCGATCCGCCGCGTCGCCGTGCAGCTGATGAAGGACGGCCGGCTGGTGATCACCCGCAAGGGTCGCCCGGTCGATCCCGACGATTTCCGCGGCGTCTATCGCCTGCGTCTGCCGGGAGATGATCCGGCCGATCGGGACTAGGTCGCAGGCTCACCGGTACGGGCCGCAGGCGCATCGAAGCAGCGAAGGAGATTGCGGCGTCGTGGGCATCGGAATCGAAACGTCACGCCTGGCTCTGCGGCCCTGGGCAGAAAAAGACATCGAGCAGCTCGCGCAGGGGCTGAACGATCTCGACGTCGCGAAGTGGCTGGCTTTCGTCCCGCACCCCTATTCGACCTCCCACGCCAGGGACTGGGTCAAAAGATGCCAGCAGCTTGCTGACGCAGGCGGCCACCCTGGCGCCTATGAATTCGCGCTCGAGCTCAAGCCCGGGCGACGCGTGATCGGAGGTATCAGCCTCAGCAGGATCGACTGGAACGCCAGGACGGCCGGCGGCGGCATCTGGATAGCCAATGGTCATCACGGGCGCGGTTACGGACGCGAGGCGTTCGAGGCGAAAATCCGCTTCGCTTTCGGTGACCTCGGCCTGACGAAGCTGGTCAACGGCTATTTCGACGGCAACGACAGGTCCTGGGCGATGCAGCGCAAGCTGGGATACCGGCGCGTGGCCGAGCGCCCTGCCCGCTGCATGGCTGACGGAAGGCAAACCATCGAGCACGTGACCGAGCTGCTGCGCAGCGACTGGCGGGATCGCGAGGACGGAACGTCCCACTGAGCATGATCCCATGGCAGAGCGTTATGATCGAAGGAAAGCGTCCAGAGCGCGCTGCCAGGTCATAGGAACCGGTCTTTGCTGCGCCGAAAAGCGTGCAAGGCGCCCAGCGCCTCTTGCCACTATCATCGTCTAACGCGCCCCGGGGCTTGCGGCAAGCCCCCCTCCATGGCCTAGGAACACTGCCCTCGACCTGCCCCCCAGGTCAAAGGGAGTAGCAAAATGCGTGTCTTGTTATCGACTTACGGCTCGCGCGGCGATGTCGAGCCACTGGTGGCGCTGGCCGTCGCATTGCAGGCGCTCGGCGTCGGAGCCGTCGTGTCCGCACCGCCGGACCAGGAATTCGCCGAGCTGCTGGCACGAGCCAGCGTGCCGCTCGCGCCGGCCTTCATGCCGATCCGCCAATGGGTGAGCGAGCGGGCAAAGCCGTCATCGACGGCGGACTTCCACAAGCTCGCCTCCGACATGATGGCCGGGCAGTTCACTGCCATCGCCGCAGCAGCGGAGGGCTGCGATGCGGTCGTCGCGACCGGCCTGTTCCCGTCGGCGAGTGCCGCGCGCTCGGTCGCCGAGCTGGCCGGCCTCGCCTATCGCCACGTCACCTTCTGCCCGCTTTTCCTGCCGTCACATCATCACCGGCCCTTCCCCTATCCGGGCCATCCCCTGCCGGCGGAAGTGACCGACAGTCGCGAATTATGGGCCTTCAACGCTCGCACCATCGATGCCCTGTTCGGTGAGGCACTCCGGGCGCATCGCGCATCAGTCGGCTTGCCACCGGTCGACAATGCTCGCGATCACATTTTCACGGACCAGCCATTTCTGGCCTCGGATCCGGTGCTGTGGCCCTGGCAACCCACCGACCTCTGTGACGCCATCCAGACCGGCGCCTGGATCTTGCCGGACAAGCGTCCGCTTCCGGCCGAGCTGATGGCATTCCTGGAGGCCGGCGAACCGCCGGTCTATGTCGGTTTCGGCAGCATGTTCGTGCCCTCCGCAAGGGATGCCGCCCGTGTGGCGATCGAGGTCATCCGGGCGCAGGGCCGCCGTGCGGTCGTGTTGCGGGGCTGGGCCGAGCTCGCGCTGGGCGACGACCAGGGCGATTGCTTCATCACCGGCGACGTCAACCAGCAGGCGCTTTTCCCGCTGATGGCGGCCGTCATGCACCATGGCGGCGCCGGCACGACGACGGCCGCGACCCGCGCCGGAGCGCCACAGGTGATCATCCCGCAGATCGTCGACCAGCCCTATTGGGCGAGCCGCGTAGCGGAACTGGGCATCGGCGCCGCCCATGACGGTCCGACGCCGAGCTTCGAAACTCTCTCGGCAGCGCTGGCGACCGCGCTTGCGCCGGAGACCGGAGCACGGGCGGCCAGCGTCGCTCGCACGATTCGCACCGATGGAGCGCAGCGGGCTGCGAGGCTGCTGCTCGACGCGATCGGCAGGGAAAGGCAGCTGCCGTCCTAGCGCCCGGTCGCGGCCTGCGCCGGCCCCGGGAACAGCGCGTCGGAATAGCCGGCAAGGTAGTAGGCCAGAAGCCCGGCCCACTCCTTGAAAGCGTCGTCGGCGATGTCGAGCCCGCGCGCCGCCTTGCGATAGGGGCGGATATAATCGGCGCGATCACCACCGGAGAGGAAGTCGACCGGGAAGGCCTCGACCTGGAACCCCGCCTTGCGGAACACGCCCATGGCGCGCGGCATATGCCAGGCCGAGGTCACCAGGAGCCAGCGCTCGCCAGGCTTGGGATCGACCAGGCGGCGGGTGAACACGGCGTTCTCGATCGTGTTGCGTGATTTGTCCTCGAGCACGAGCCGGTTCTCCGGCAGGCCGAGCCCGAGGAAGAGCAATCGCGCCCCGTCGGCTTCGGTGCGCACCACCGGCGAGAGCAGGTTGGCGCCGCCGCCGGTGAAGACCAGCTTGGCCTCCGGATGCGCGCGCGCGAGCTCGACCGCCTTGAACATCCGCGCCGCAGCGTTGTTGAGCACGATGTCCTCGCGCGCCACGCCGATCGCGCCGCCGAGCACGATGATGCCGTCGACCTTGCCGGAGTTCACCACCTGCTGCGGGAAGCGATCCTCCAGCGGCCTGACGATGATGCGCGACAGCGGGCTGAAGGCGAGCAGACCGAGAATGAATACGCAGATCAGCCCGAGCCAGCGTCCGGGGCCGGAAAAACGCGTGAAGGCGAGCAGGCTCGCCAGCACCAGCCCGCCGATGGCGAGATTCACCGGCGAAGCCAGGAACCAGAGGATCTTAGAAAGGACGAAGAACATGATTTTCTTGAACAGACCCGCCTCCCCTTACGCTGAGAAAGCTGACAGGCCGTTAGGAAACGGCCGAGCGCGCTCGGGGTTCGTTGCAGGATTGCGTTCACGTTGCGGTGAGTGCCGGCGGCCAGTGCCGTGTTCCAGGTCGTCATTTTCGGGCGGAACGGAGCGCAGACCCGAGAATCTCCTGACGAAAGGGCGCTGGCTGGTGCCTCCTCCGGCCTGAAATGCTCGGGCCGGGCCCGAGCATGGCGCGCGGAACGGCTACCGGATGATCTGTGGCGGCTGTGCCGGCGTGCGGCGGGTCTGCCGTGCCGCAAGGCGCTCGACCTCCAGCGCCCGCTCGGCGACCTCACGAAGCTCGCAGCCGGCCTGCAGTCCGGCCGAGCGCGCCGGCGGCTGCGATGCGCCGTAGAAGGCGCATTTCTGCACGGCATAGCTCTGCCAGGCGAGCTGCAGCGCCGCGAACTGGCTGCGCGCGCCCGCCTCAAGGGTCCGCTCCAGGGCCACTCCCGCCAAGGTCAAGCGCTCGCGCCAGACCGCCTCCTCACGCCTCGCGCAGGTGATCTCGGCCTGGGCTCGGTCATTCGCGGAAGCCGCGCTGACACAGGGCACCGCGACGAGGCCGATGCAGGCCGGGCTCGCGGCCACGCCCTGGCGCACGCAGTTCGCCACCTGCAGACGGTCGGCGGACTGCACAGGATTGGTCGGCACCTGCGCGAGCGCCGCCGCGCAGGAAAACTGCGCCATCAGGACGGGAATGACGACGAAACCGCGCATGGCGGCGATCATGACCGCCAAATCGGTGGGGTCAAGCGCAGGCTGCCATCCTCACGTGATCGGCAACGGCATGGCGGGCTCCGCCGCCGGCCTTGCCGAAACCTGCGCATACCAGCGGCGGATATTGGGCCAGTCCTTCTGCTGCACCGGCATGTGGAGCCAACGATGCGCGCCGAGCGCCACCGTGATGTCGGCCATGCCGAAGCGTTCATTGGCGAGGTAGGCCCGCCCCGCCAGATGCGCCTCCAGGATATCGAGCTTGGCTTCGGCCTTGGCGACCGAGGCTGCGATCACCGCCTCGTCGGTATAGCCCGGCGTCTTGCGGATCAGCCCCCAGAAGGCCGGCGTCATCGACGGCTGCAGTTCGGACAGCATCCAATCCATCCAGCGATCGGCCTCGGCCCGCCGTGCCGGGTCCTCCTCCCAGATCCAGCCGGCGCCATAGCGGGCGGCAAGGTAGCGCACGATGCTGCTCGATTCCCAGATGACGACCTCGCCATCCTCCAGCGTCGGAACCTGCCCGTTCGGATTCTTGGCCAGATAGGCCGGCTCGCGATTGCCGCCGAACTGGCCGCCGACATCGATGCGCTCAAAGGGCTGGCCGACCTCGCCGGCGGCCCAGACCACCTTCTGCACATTGATGGAGCTGATCCGCCCCCAGATCGTCAGCATGTCCGCCACCTTCCCGTGATAGGGCGGCGACAATCGGCCGCCCCATGGAGGAAGGCAAGCGCCTGCGCCAGCTGAGGCTGCTCGAGACTTCGCTGGGGAGAGTCGACTGGCGTGGCCGTCGAGAACCGGAGCGGAGCGTACATCAGTACGTGAGCACCGGAAGCGCAGACGGCCACGTCAGGCGGCCGCCCCAGTAGAAGTATCGAGTGGCCTCACGCGAATTCCATGATCACCGCGTCGACCGCGAGCGAATCGCCCTCCTTGGCCAGGATCTTGGCGATGGTGACGTCCTTCTCGGCGCGCAGCACGTTCTCCATCTTCATCGCCTCGACCATGGCGAGCGGCTCGCCGGCCTTGACCTCCTGGCCGACCGTGACCAGCAGCGCCTTGACCAGGCCCGGCATCGGGCAGAGCAGCACTTTTCCGGTGTCGGCCGCCGCCTTCTCCGGCATCAGCGCCGCCAGCTCGGCCTCGCGCGGCGTGTAGACATGGGCGTTGGCATAGGCGCCGGCATGGCCGAGCGCGACGCCGTTCAGGATCGGCCGGACCTGTGCCGCGATGGCGACGCCGTCGAGCGTGCCACGCCAGACTGGCTCGCCCGGCCGCCAGTCGCTCGCGACCGTCAGACTGCGCTCGGCGAAAGCGATCGTCACAGCCCCGGCCTGCTCAGAGACCTGGCCCTCGAAGCGCTCGCCGCCGAGCGAGACGATACGGGTGCGCTCGAACTCGACCTTGCGCCAGCCCTCCATCTGCGCCGAGACGTTTCGCTTGCGGGCGTTGAGCCGGTGGTCGCAGGCGATCGCGATCGCCGCCATGCGCAGCGCGGTCTCGCCTTCGGGCTGCGGCAGCGAGAACCCTTCCGGAAACTCCTCGGCGATGAAGCCGGTCGAGAGATTGCCCGAGATCCAGCGCGGATGCTGCATCACCGCCGCGACGAACGGGATGTTGTGGCGGATGCCGTCGATGGCGAAGGCATCGAGCGCCCGAGCCTGCGCCTTGATCGCCGCCTCGCGCGTCGGCGCGTGCGTCACCAGCTTGGCGATCATCGGGTCGTAATAGATCGAGATCTCGCCGCCCTCGAACACACCGGTGTCGTTGCGCACGGTGGCATCGCCATCCGGCCCCTCGCTCGGCGGGCGATAGGTCACGAGCCGGCCGGTCGAGGGCAGGAAATTGCGGGTCGGGTCCTCGGCATAGACTCTGGATTCGACCGCCCAGCCATTGAGCTTCACATCGGTCTGGCCGATGCCGAGCTTTTCGCCATAGGCGACGCGGATCATCTGCTCGACCAGGTCGATGCCGGTGATCATCTCAGTGACGGGATGCTCGACCTGCAGACGCGTGTTCATCTCCAGGAAATAGAACGACTTGTCCTGGCCGGCGACAAACTCGACCGTGCCGGCGCTGTCATAGTTCACGGCCTTGGCCAGCGCGACCGCCTGCTCGCCCATCTTGCGGCGGGTGGCCTCGTCGAGCAACGGCGACGGCGCCTCTTCCAGCACCTTCTGGTTCCGGCGCTGGATGGAGCATTCGCGCTCGCCGAGATAGATGACGTTGCCGTGCTTGTCGCCCAGCACCTGGATCTCGATATGGCGGGGGTCGACGATGAACTTCTCGACGAAGACACGGTCGTCGCCGAAGGAGGACGCCGCCTCCGACTTGGCGCGGGCGAAGCCCTCGGCGACCTCGCCGGCCGAATGGGCGATACGCATGCCCTTGCCGCCGCCGCCGGCCGAAGCCTTGATCATCACGGGATAGCCGATCTCGTCGGCGATCTTGACCGCGTGCTCGGGATTCTCGATCACGCCGAGGAAGCCGGGAACGGTCGATACCTCGGCTGCGGCGGCCGCCTTCTTCGATTCGATCTTGTCGCCCATCGCGGCGATGGCGCCGGGATTGGGACCGATGAAGACGATGCCGTTCTCCTTCAACGCTCTCGCGAAGGCCTCGCGCTCGGAGAGAAAGCCATAGCCGGGATGCACGGCCTCAGCGCCCGTCTGCTTGCAGGCGGCGATGATCTTGTCGATCTGGAGATAGGATTCGGCGGCGGGCGCGGCGCCGATATGCACGGCTTCGTCTGCCATCTCGACATGCAGCGCATCGCGATCGGCATCGGAATAGACGGCCACCGTCTTGATGCCCATGCGCTTTGCCGTCTTGATGACGCGGCAGGCGATCTCGCCACGGTTCGCGATCAGGATCTTCGAGAACATGCGTGGCGTCCCCCCGGCCCGGTGCCCTTACTGTGCAGTGCGGGATTTACGGGAGGCAAGCGCATCCGTCCACTGATGCGAAAGTTTTGTAACGTGCGCAAACGCCCGGCGGCGGCCGGGCGCTAGAGCACGCTTCTTCGATCAGTTGGCTGATCTCAGCTCGCCAGCACCACGCGCTGGGCGATCGGGGCGGCGGTAATCCGGGCATCGGCCTTGCGCAGGGCGAAGCTGACCAGAGCCTCGTCGCAGGCCTCGGCTTCGCGGACGACCTCGAAGGCGATCTTCTGCGCCAGCGGCGTCGGGCCATCGCCGGCCGAGAGCGTCGTCACCAGCCAATGCGCCTTGTCGCGGTCGATCCGGCCGGTCGGGCGGCTCTCCCAGACGGCGAAGTCGACGCTGAACGCCAGCAGCACATCGGCGAAGAGCGGAGACTTGTCGGCGACGGCGCGGTCGAGCGCCACCAGCACATCGATGATGTCGCGGGTCAGCACGACCTCGCGCAAGATCTCGCGCTGAAGAATTCGGACGTCTTCATCGTCGATCACGCGCCTGTCCATCACATGATCGACGAATTCGCGAAGTTCGTGGCCAATCATCGTTCAACCCCTGTCCGACGTTGTTTTGTGTCGGTTTGTCCCTGTCGTGTGAAGACGATGCGGCCGGGCCAGTCATCAGGTGGTTAACACGCAAATCTGAACGTCCGTTCAGGTTAAACAGGGCTGAGTCAGCGTGGTTGCGAGGATGTTACTGACCCACCGCCCCCGAGCCGGCAAGCGCTTTTCCGGGCTGCGCCTGGCGCATTGGACGCGGCCACGCGCGGCACTCTACCGTGATGCCGGATCCCATTCAGGCAGGCGGCGCGATCATGGCTTCTTCCGACACGCTCGCTGCGGTCTTCGCGCATATCGAGGCGAACCGCAGCGCCTTCCTCGATCGCCTGCTCGCCTATCTGCGCCATCCCAGCATCAGTGCCGAGAACATCGGCATCGCCGAAGTCGGCGCGCTCCTGGTCGAGATGCTGACGGAGATCGGGCTGGAAACCAGCCTGGTGCCGACCGACGGGCATCCCATGGTCGTGGCGCGCTGGCAGAAGGCGCCGGGCAAGCCGACCGTGCTGCTCTATGGCCACTACGACGTACAGCCGCCGGACCCGCTCGACAAATGGCTCTCGCCGCCCTTCGAGCCGACGATCCGCGACGGCCGGATCTATGCGCGCGGCGTCGGCGACAACAAGGGCCAGCACTTCGCCCAGATCCTGGCGATCGAATCCCATCTCGCAGTGCATGGCACCTTGCCGTGCAACGTCATCCTGCTGCTGGAAGGCGAGGAGGAGATCGGCAGCCCCAACATCGCGGGCTTCGTCCAGGCGAACAAGGCGATGCTCGAAGCCGACCTTGCCGTCACCGCCGATGGGCCGCGCCATGCCAGCGGCGCGGCCGCGATCAAGTTCGGCTCGCGCGGTGTGGTCTCCTTCGAATTGCGCTGCCGTCACGCCGTCCGTGACGTGCATTCCGGCAATTTCGGTGGCGTCGTGCCAAACCCGATCTGGACCCTGGTGCATCTGCTCGGCACCATGAAGAACGCCGCCGGCGAGATCACCATTGCCGGCCTGCATGACGATATCGAAGCACCGACAGCCGAGGAACTGGCCGCAATCGAGGCCCTGCCGCTCGACATCGAGGCGGTGAAGAGCAGTCTCGGCCTGACCAGGCTCGACGCGCCGGCCGACCGGCCCTTCTACGAGCGCCTCTGCTTCCGGCCGACGCTGACGATCAACGGCTTCCATGGCGGCTATGGCGGCCCCGGCACCAAGACCGTGCTCCCCAACGAAGCCCTGGTGAAATGCGATATCCGCCTGGTCGAGGCGCAGGATCCCGAAGACATCCTGCGCAAGGTCGCGGCGCATGTGGCGCAGCATGCGCCGGAGGTCGAGTTCGTCGCGGCCGATGCCGGCATGCAGCCATCGAAGACGCCGATCGCCTCGCCATTCACCGCTCCCTTGCGCCGGGCCTTCGTCGCGGCGCAAGGCGTCGAGCCGCTGCTGATCCCGGCTGGTTTCGGCAGCCTGCCCGGCTATGTCTTCACCAAGATTCTCGGCATCCCCGCCTTCGTCACGCCCTACGCCAATCCGGACGAGGCGAACCATGCGCCGAACGAGAACCTGACGCTCGACTGCTTCTATAGCGGGCTGCGCACCGGCGCAGCGCTGCTGCACGAGCTCGGCCAACTCAAGGCATCCTGAGCGGTCTTTCGGGATCGCCCTAACTTAGGTTCAGGCCGGCTCCGCCAGTGCCAGCCGATCGACGATTCCGGTCAGCTCGGCGCAGCTTTCGATCACGTGGCGCGCCCCGGCCGCCTGCAGCGCCGCGACCGGCTGGAAGCCCCAGGAGACCGCGACCGGAGTCACGCCCGCCGCGACAGCCATCTCCATGTCGAAGGTGCTGTCGCCGACCATCAGCGTCCGCTCTGGTGCGACGCCGGTCTCGGCCATCGCCCGCAGGATCATCTCCGGATGCGGCTTCGAGATCGCGTCGTCGGCAGTCTGGATCGTCGTGAACATCGGCGCCCAGCCATGGCGCTCGACGGCGTAGTCGGCGCCACGCCGCGACTTGCCGGTGGCGATGCCCAGCACCGTGGCCGGCCGCTGCGACAGCCCCGCCAGCAGCTCGACCACACCGGGGAAGAGCGGCTCGGCCAGGGACGGATCGCTTTCCGCGCGCTGCCGCATGTCGTTGAAGACCTCGCGGTAGGTCTGCGTCAGCAGGTCGTCCGGCTCCGTGAGCCCGGCGACCCGCATCAGCGCGATGTCGAGGGTGAGCCCGATGACGCCGAGGCCGGCTTCCCTGCCAGGATGGACCCGGCCACAGCGCGCGAAGGTCTCGTATTGCGCGCCGAGGATGATCGCCTCGGAATTGATCAGCGTACCGTCGAGATCGAAGATGATGAGGTCCATGCCCGGCGCTCTACAGGAGATGGCGGCAGCCCGCCATCTCCACTGGCGCAAGGCCCTCATGCCGCCGCGGCCTCATCCTTGCGGGTTGCGACCGCATTCGGCGATCGCAGCCTTCAGGGCGTCGGCATCGAGCCCCTTGCCTCGTGCCTCCTTGCGGCATTCGGCGCGCTGGGCGAGGTCCGGCCGCTTGCCGTTGAAGCAGGCGACCAGCGCCGCCGTCCGCTCCGAGCCCTTGAGTCCGCCGGCATCTGCTTGCTGCTTGCAGACGGCCCGTGCCGTCGCCGCAGTCGGCTTGCCGTCGCGGGTCAGGCCGTCGCTGGCATAGAGCTTCACAGCGGGAAATCGCTCCTGCATGCACTCGCGCATGGCGCGGCGCAGGTCATCGCCGGAGAGAGCGATGTTCTCGGCATAGCAATCGCGCCGCGCTTCGGCGCGGGCGGCGCGCGGCACCGGCTCGTCAGCCGCTGCTGCAGCCGATTTCGGGACAGCCGGTGCGGGTTGTGCCTGCGCGATGCTGGCGGAGGAGAACGACAGAACGAGGCCGGCGGCAAGCAAGGCGATGCGCAACATGGAAAGCCTCCCGTGATGAATGGTTCACAGGAACAAACTTAGAACATATCGCGTTTTGTTCGACAAGTGTTCTTACGTCAGGTCACGCAACTTTCTCGTGCGGACTTCACTCATCCGGCGCGTCGACGATCGGATCGTAGGGCGCATCCTCGAAGCCGAGCAGGTTCCAGCTCTGGCGCATATGCGGCGGCAGCGGCGCGCTGACGTCGATCGTGCCCTTGCCGCGCGGATGCGGCAGCACGATCCGGCGCGCCAGCAGATGCAGCTTGTTCTGGATTCCGCCGGGCATCTCCCAGTTCTGGATGTCGAAGTATTTGGGATCGCCGACGATCGGATGGCCGATATGGGCGGCGTGGGCACGCAATTGGTGCGTGCGCCCGGTCACCGGCTTGAGCGAGAGCCAGGCCAGCTTCTGCGCCGCGGTCTCGACCACGGCGTAATAAGTCACCGCATGCATCGCGCCCTCTCCGCCATGCTCTGCGACCGCCATGCGCTGGTCGCCGTCATAGGCTTCTTCGCGGGCGAGATAGGTCGAGATCCGGCCCTGCTTCACGCGCGGGACATGATAGACCAGCGCCCAGTAGACCTTGCGGGCCGAGCGGGAGCGGAAGGTCTTGGCCAGCGTCGCCGCGGCGAAGCGCGATTTGGCGATGACGAGGCAGCCGGCCGTGTCCTTGTCGAGGCGATGGACGAGGCGCGGCTTCTGCCCATCCTTGCCGGTCAAGGCCGCCAGCATGCCGTCGACATGGCGAGTCGTGCCCGAGCCGCCCTGCACGGCCAGGCCCGCCGGCTTGTTGAGGACCATGACGTCCTCGTCCTCATAGAGCGTGATCGAGCGCAGGAAGCCGATCGTGTCGGCATCGGCCTTGGCCGAGCGCGGCCGCTCGGCCACCTGTTCCAGCTTCAGCGGCGGGATGCGCACGGTCTGGCCGGCTTCGAGCCGGTCCTTGCTGTCGGCGCGCTTGCCGTCGACGCGCAATTCGCCTTTCCGGACGATGCGCTGGATATGGCTGAAGGAGAGCTGCGGGAAGCGCGCCTCGAGGAAGCGGTCGATCCGCATCTCGTTCTCGTCTTGCGTCACCACCAGCTGTTGCACACCGGTCGAGAGCACCTCGGCGGTGACGGCCTTGACCTCGGCGCGCGTCGGCACGTCGGTGATCGGCGGCTTGCGTGTCGCGGGCTTGCGCGGACCGGCGGCCCTCGGCGCGGGATGATGCGGCTTCGGGTTGCGCGTCGGCTCGGTGCGCACGGCCTCCTCCTCCGCCGAGCGTGGCCTCGCCGCGGCGCGAGCCGAGCGGCGCGCATCATGGCTCGGGCGCTTGCCTTTGGGTGCACTGGAGGCAGGCGGCCTGCCGCCGCGCTTGGGCCCGTTGCCTCGCGGAGGACCGCCGGTCCCCTTGCCGCCGGTTCTCATGATAGTCCCCTGACCAGAGCGAGCCCTGCGACCAGCGCCGCCAGCGACAGCACGACCGAGCCGAGTACATAGACCGCCGCCAGCATCGCCTCGCCGCGCTCCCAGAGCAGCACGGCATCGAGCGAGAAGGCCGAGAAAGTGGTGAAGCCGCCCAGAATGCCGGTGGCGAGGAAGAGCCGCGCATTCTGCGTCCAGCCTTCGCCGGCCTTGAAAGCGAGGAAGCCGGCGACGAGGCCCATCACGCCGGAGCCGAGGATGTTGATCGCCATCGTGCCATAGGGGAACGAGGCGCCGAGCCATTTCAGCGAGACGACGTTGACGCCGTGCCGGAGCACGCCGCCGATGCCGGCGCCGAGGAAGACGAGAAAGCTAGCGGTCATGCCTTTGCATAGGGTGGACGGCGGCCGGGAACAAACGAAAATGCACGCAAGCTGTCCCCCTCCGAACGCCAAAGCCAGTTTCACTCAGATTGAACCAAGCGCACCGCAACACCCTCGGCGGTCATCAGGATGAGCGTGGCTGCGCTTCGGCGGCGTGATCGCACTGACAGGGTGTGCGGTCCGCGTCAGGACAGGCGATCCGCGACCTCGCGCCGGTCGGTGACAGGACCACGCTCCGCATCGACATCAATGTGAAAATGCTCCCGTAACCGGTCCATGGTCCCGGCGACATCGCCAGGCTGTTCACGGCCGAGCCATGAAGCGATCTGCTTCAGATGGCCTGCCTTCCACTCGAAACTGTGAGGGTAGGAGTAACAGAACAGGATGTTCCGGCTCGCCTGCGCGTGCAGCTTGTTGTCCTGTCCTGCCCGAATCGACAACTCGCAGACGAGTTCCACCAGGCGGCTATGGAGCGAGCCGGTGTTTCTTGCGACGATGGCGCGAAGCTCCGTGGCATGCTGGATGAGGTCCGCGCTGGGCAGGCGTGGCGCCAGCGCTTCTATCGATTCGGCCATGAAGTTGCTCGACGCGGATGTGCTGGACGCCCGCAGCCGGCTCATCAGCAAGCTTACAACCTCCTGGATCGCCGACTGCTCGACTTGCGCCCCGATGACGCCGATCGACTCGGCCAAAGCGCTCGCCTCCGTTACGTCAGGGTCGTTCGCGAGCTTGTCCGAGGAAACCCGCAAGATGTCCCGAAGCATAGGTTGGTCGAGATGCGGCACGGCCGCGGTGAGCGCGCGCGTGATGACTTCACGCTCGAAGGCCGTGGCCGCCGCCGCAGCTTGACCCCGCAAGCTCTTGGCCATCTCGCGGACAAAGTATGGGTCGAGCTGCGACGCGAATGCTCCGAACGCCATATTCAGCGCGGAGCGTTCCGATGTGTCTGTCACGACATTGAGACGCTCTTTGATCAGCGCGGCCAATGATCGGGCAGTCTTCTGGTCGAGCCAAGACGCGGTTGCGCGCAGCAGGTCAGCTTGCATGGCGCGATCATTTGGGCTCGCCGCATCGACTAGCTGTTTCATCAGCTCCGCCACCATCGCTCGGGCTGCCGGTTCGTCGAGGCGGCGAATGAACTCGCCCAGCCCTGCAGTCAGAGCGGCGCGCTCGAAAGATTGCGCTGTGCTCAGACGCTCGCGGACCACCCGTACCGCTTCGAGCACGTCCGCTTGGTCGAAGTTAACGGCGACGGCAGCCGCAGCTTGAATGAGCGAAGCGCGCTCGAACGCATCCTTCGAAACGGTGAAGCGTTCGATCAAGGCCTTCGCCATGAACCGCACGTCCACCGGGCTGAGCCGAAGCATGACGGCGCTGAACGTCTCGGCGATCGCCATACGTTCAAATGGATTATCCGAATCGGTAAGACGCTGGCGCAGAGCGGTAGCGGCTTCCAGAGCCGTCTTCTGATCCAGGCGAGGCGCCAGAGGCGCCAATGCCTGTGCCAATGCGCGCACCTGGAAAGGCTCTTTCTGTTTGGCCATTCGCTCGAGAAGGAGGCTAACCGTCTCGAGCGCCGATGATTGGCTGAGCCGGGGCGCGACTACTGCCAGCGCCTCCATGAACGCGCGTTGCTCGAACATGTCCTTGCTGGTGGCGACGTGCGGGCGCAGGAGCAGCGCAATCTCGTCGGCAGACTGTTGATTCAGCCGGGGTGCAGCCGCCGCGAGCGCTTGAACGAGCGCCGTTCGTTCCGCCGTATCCGTGGAGGCGGCAAAGCGCTGACGCAAAATCGTCGCGGCTTCAACAATGGCGGGATCATCGAGCCGCGGCACCAGAGCTGTGATCGCATCGGTCAAAGCCCGCTGTTCGTCGGCGCTGCCGGCCGTCGCAAAGCTCGCCACGAAGGTCTTGGCCAGAGCGGAAGCCTGGTCGCGCGAGGCGCCGACCACTGAGAGCACCCAGGTCGAGCTGACGCTACGCATACGGTCACTGCGTCTCAGTAACTCCTCCGCCGTGCGCTCGCGCACCGACCGCGGCGCGGCCCATAGCCGTAATACGGCCTTGGCGCCGACTCCGTCCTGCTGATGCAGACCATCAATAATGGCGCCACTTTCCTTCTGCAGCGCGTACTCGCGCCAACCCAGCGCCGAACCGACGAGTAGAACGAACAAGACCGCAAACGATGGTGCGATCCGCATCAAACTGAGTGTCGCGAAACGGCGGTGCCCGCCATAGCGGAAATCGCCGCGCAGCCGGGCAGCCAACAAGCCGAGCTGCTCGGAGGGGCCCGGCAAGGCGCGCCATTGCTGACGCCAATCGCCGCTGGCCTGTAGGAAAGCGGCCTCCGCCTCGCGCAAGCGGACAGCGTAGCGATCAGAAGCGCGCTCCTCCGCCAAGACCGAGCGGGCGAGATAATCGTGATCGAGCTGCCACTCGACTTCGCCAGTCTCCTCGTTTCGCAAGGCGCGGACCAGCTCCCGCCGGCTCAATTCGTCAAGAGCGCGCTGCCGTGAACTGGCATCGGGCAGGATGCTCTGCAACTCGGCTGCGCTGAGTCGTCTCGTCTTGAGCTCCCGGCCATCGATGCCGCGATCGACCATCGCCAAGAGCAGCCTGCGCACTACACCCGGCTGGCAGGACGCCAATCTCGCTGTCGCAGCGATGGCGTCATACACGAACAGGGCTTCGATGCCGGCAGACGACCCGGCCTTGCGGTAGCGTTGCGGGGTAAGCTCGGGCAATGTCTGCAAGCCGAGCAGCACAGTCCTGACCTGCTGCGGCAGGAAGGCGCCGTCCCGTTGCAGGTCGCGTGTCATGAGCTGCTTCAACTGTTCCCAGCCGGCTTCTGGATTCGCGATGATCGGTGGTGTGGCATCCGCCGGAGCCAATTTGTCGAGCAACTCGCCGAGATGGGCCGCTGCGATCCGGTCGAGACTGCGCGTGACCGGCTCGATCAACCGGATACTGTGCAGCCCGGTGGCGGTATCGCTGCGCGTAACCACCAGGACGTGGCAAAATCCCCGGCCTAGGCATGTGCCGACGGCCTGCCAGAACGGATTGTTAGCCTTCAATTCAGCCGGGCCGATCCATTCATTGTGCGTGCTGAGGAAAAGCCGCCTGTGCCTTGCCTGGTAGTCATCGAACTGGTCGAAGATCAACAGTGGCTGACGGCCTGCGATTCTGACGATGCGCTCAAGCAACGCCTCGAATGCACTGGGCGTGGTCGGGCCGATCGGGCGTGTCGTGATCTCTAGCGAGATCCGCTCGGGTTCGCTGCAGGCCTCCCATAGCGCCAGAGTCGATTCGCGCAATGGCCCTTCCGCCCAGTCGCTGCCATAGCGAGTGATCACGACAGGCAGGAAGCGCCGTAGCGACTGCATTCTGGGCGCCAGGCCAGCTGACACCAACGCCGACTTGCCCGAACCGGACTCGCCACTGAGGAAAACCAGCGCATGCTCGTCAACGAGAGCGAGAAGGTCTCCCAGGTCCTGACTGCGGCCGACGAGATCTGTGGGCGCCACAGCGCGAAGATCGAAGGCTTCGGCGCGCTTCAGCCGCGATACCTTCCGCAATGAGCGCCAAGACAGCCAGATCGCCGCAGACATGCCCATTACGACCAGAGCGATCGTGGCCATCGTCGCGTAGGGAGGTGGCAGGAAAGGGGAAGCCTTGGCGATAATCCAGTCGAAGCCCTTCGTGGCGTATGTCGCCAGCACTCCGAGGCCAGCCAGTGGCGCCGCAGCGCGCTCAAGGATCTGCTGCAATCGACTAGACTCTTGCACGTCGTCGTCCAACTCCCTTGCGTCAATGAAATTTCTACTATGGAGTGAGCTTGCGCAATGAGAAACGCCGCCAGGTTGCTCGGTTGTTCCCTTGGGATGACAACCAAAACTTCTTTCGCGGTTTTGGCGCTTCAGAAGCTCGCTATTGAACCTATGATCGGCAGCTGCGGCCAGCAGCACGGGCAATCCGGCAGGCCGAGATCATGCTTTTTGACTTACCGTTCGCTGCGATTGACTTGCCAACCCGCGGCCGGCAAAAAAACCGGATAGCGTGGGGTGGTCGGCGCGCCGATGGCACGCAGTTCTGAACCGGGAGTCGAGCGTACCGGCGCGTATTGGCGCACAGCCTTGCCTGCCGGTCTCGCGCTCGCACTGCTCTCGCAGACCGCGCTTGCCGCCCCGGTACGCCTGCCGTCCCGCCCAGCGCAGGCGCCGAGCTTCGCCCGCGCCTGCACCATCACCCTCCCCGAGACCCAGCCACTCTTCGCCAGCGAGCCGGCGGAGTCCGCGGCGTCGAGCGGAGACGAGGCGGACGACGACAGCGACGACGAGGAGGACGATGACGAGGACCCGTCGGAGCGCGGCTTCATCCTGCCGGGATCGGCGACTTGCCTGTCGATCACCGGCACGGTCAGCGCCGGCATGCAGCGCGATTCCTTTCGTGCGTCCCGCATCGCTCCGCAGCCGCCGCCCGACGCGACCTCTTCCTCTGTCAGCGCCGCCTTCCGGATCGCGACCTCGCATGAGCTCGCCTCGGGCCTGCGCATCGGCACCGCCTTCGGCATGACCTTCTACAACCCGGCCGACGATGGAGCAGCTCCCACGATCGACGAGGCGACGATCCTGGTCGGCCCCTGGACCTTCGGCCTCGATGCCTCGCGCTTCTCCTTCTGGACCGGCGACGAGTTCATCTTCTCGGCACGCGTGCCCTCGCGCACCGTCGGCGTGATCGCGCTGGAACTGCCGCTGACCGAAAGCTGGACCGCGACGCTCGCCCTCGAGGACCCCGCACTCGGCAACACCTCCTCGACCGCACCGGTCCAGACCGGTAGGCGGGTTCCCGATGCGGTCGGCAAGCTGGTCTATGAGCAGGGAGGCTGGACAGTGCATGGCGCCATCGCCTTGCGGGACATCCCGGCCTCACCTTCGCGCTTCGGCCGCGCCGGGATCATCGGCGCGACCTATGAAAACGAGGCGCTCGGCCATGGCTGGAGCCTGACCGCCCAGCTCGCCGGCGCGATCGACGGCGCGCCCTATCTCGGCTCGCAGCTCGACGCCCGTACCGTCAACCGTGTGCTGCTGGCGAGCGATGCCACCCGCGGCTTCTCGACCGTGATCTCCGGCCGCTTCGAATGGACCGACGAGCTCGCCAGCAACGCCTATCTCAGCCGCTACTGGCTCGAAGTGCCGCTCGCCAACCAGTTCCGCGGCGAGATCAGGATCGACCGCTTCGCCGCCAATCTGGTCTGGACGCCGGTCGAGGGCTTCAAGGCCGGCATCGAAAGCTCGATTGCCTGGGCGAAGATTTCGCTCACTGGCCGCGAGATCCCGGTCGGGCTGGCTGGGCGACAGATCTCGACGCAGGTTTTTATCGAGCGGAGTTTTTAGAAGCACTACCTTCGCCGAACGACCAACTCCGTCATGCTCGCCCTTGTGGCGAGCATCCACGTCTTGAACATCGCATTGCCCGAGTGAAGACGTGGATGGTCGGGACAATCCCGACCATGACGGGGAGGAAATGCGCGGGCCTCCGCGATCAGCGGAGCATGCCTACTCCCCCCGCTCCTGCCTGAGCTTCTCCCAATACTCCAGCCGCTTCCTGATCTCGCGCTCGAAGCCGCGCTCGGGCGGGTCGTAGAAACGTTGGCGGCCGAGTGCGTCGGGCCAGTAGTTCTGGCCGGAGAAGGCGTCGGGCGCGTCGTGGTCATAGGCGTAGTCGGCGCCGTAGCCCTCTTCCTTCATCAGCTTGGTCGGAGCGTTCAGGATGGTCTTCGGCGGCGTCAGAGAGCCCACCTGCTTGGCGGTGCGCATCGCCGCCTTGTAGGCGACATAGGCCGCGTTCGATTTCGGCGCGGTGGCGAGATAGATCACCGTGTTCGCCAGAGCGAGCTCGCCCTCGGGCGAGCCGAGCTGCTCATAGGTCTCGGCGGCGGCGCGGGCATGCACCAGCGCCTGCGGGTCGGCGAGGCCGATATCCTCGACCGCCATCCGCACCAGCCGCCGCGCCAGGAAGCGCGGATCCTCGCCCGCGTCGAGCATGCGGGCGAAATAGTAGAGCGCCGCATCCGGATCGGAACCGCGGATCGTCTTGTGCAGCGCCGAGATCAGGTTGTAGTGGCCATCCTGCGCCTTGTCGTAGATCGGCGCACGGCGCTGGATCACCTCGGAAAGGCCAGCCTCGTCGAAGATCTCGCCCGGCTTGGCGGCGCGCCAGGTCTCCTCGGCCAGTGTCAGCACCGCCCGCCCGTCGCCATCGGCGAAGCGCGCCAGCGCGAGGCGCGCCTCCGGCGTCAGCGGCAATTCGCGATTCTCCAGCGCCTCGGCGCGGCCAAGCATGAAGAGCAGGGCCGCCTCGTCAAGCGCCTTGAAGGTCAAAACGCGGGCGCGCGACAGCAGCGCGGCGTTCAAGGCAAAGGATGGGTTCTCGGTGGTGGCGCCGACCAGCGTGATCGTGCCGTCTTCCATCACCGGCAGGAAGGCGTCCTGCTGGGCCCGGTTGAAACGGTGGATCTCGTCGACGAACAGCAGGGTGCCCCGGCCGCCGAGGCGCCGGCCGCGGGCGGCATCGAAGGCCTTCTTGAGGTCCGCGACGCCGGAGAAGATCGCGCTGATCTGCTCGAAGCCGAGATCAGTCGCGCCCGCAAGCAGGCGCGCCACCGTCGTCTTGCCCGTGCCGGGCGGCCCCCAGAAGATCAGGCTGCCGAGCGAGCCCGAGGCGATCAGCCGGGTCAGCACACCGTCCTCGCCGGTCAGGTGATCCTGGCCGGCGACCTCGCCGAGCGTCGTCGGCCTCACCCGGTCGGCGAGCGGGCGCGGGCCGGACTTGTCCAGCCCTGAAGCGGAGAAGAGGTCGCTCACCTCACCCGCCGAACACGGAGGTCACGGTCTGGCCGCCGCGCGAGATCGTCACCTCCCAGGAGCGCTTGCGCTCGCGCGTCGCCAGCTCGATCTCGCGCGAGGCATTGATGCGCTCGCCATTGATGGCGAGGATGAGATCGCCCTTCTGGAAGCCGACGCGGGCGGCCGGGCTGCCCTCCTCGATGTCGCCGACGACGACGCCCTCGGTCGACAGGTCGATCGAGAGTTCCTCGGCCACGGCCGGCGACAGGTTCAGCACGGTGAGGCCGGTGAAAGGCGAGCGGCCGGCGACCTTGACCGGCTCGCGTGGGCGCGTCTCCGGTGCCGGCGTCAGCTTGACCGGGACGGTGATGCGCTTGCCGCCGCGCAGCACGGTGAGCTGCGTCGTGCTGCCGATAGGCCGGGTCGCGAAGCGGTAGCCGAAGCTCTCGGGATCGTCGACGCCGACGCCGTCGATGGCGAGGATCACGTCCGAGCGCTTGAGGCCGCCTTCGGCCGCGGGCCCGGAATCGACAACGCTGGCGACCACCGAGCCGGCCGGCCGGTCGAGCCCGAGCCCGTCGGCGACATCCTGGGTCAGCGCCTGCAGCCGCGCCCCGAACCAGGCCCGGCGCACCGTCGTCGCGCCAGTCTTGGCGCTGTCGACGACGACGCGGACCATGGCCGAGGGGATGGCGAAGCCGATGCCGACGCTGCCGCCGGACTTCGAGAAGATCGCGGTGTTGATGCCGGTGAGCCGGCCCTGCATGTCGACCAGCGCGCCGCCGGAATTGCCGGGATTGATCGCGGCGTCGGTCTGGATGAAGGACTGCGCGTCGCCGACGCCGACCTGGGTGCGCGCCAGCGCCGAGATGATGCCCTGCGTCACCGTCTGGCCGACGCCGAACGGGTTGCCTATCGCCAGCACGAGGTCGCCGATCTGCAGCGTGTCGGAATCGCCGAGCTCGATCGCGGCGAGATCCTTGGCGCCCTTGAGCTTGAGCACTGCGAGGTCGGTGCGCGGGTCGCGCAGCAGGATCGTCGCCTCATATTCGCGCTTGTCGGCCAGCGCCACCTTGACCTCGGTCATGCCCTCGATGACGTGGTTGTTGGTGACGACGAGCCCGGCGGCATCGACGATTACGCCCGAGCCGAGCGAGCGCTGCACCTGCTCGCGCGGCAGGCCGAAGCCGCCATCGCCGAAGAAGCGGCGGAAGAACGGATCGTCCATGAACGGGTTCTGCGGGCGCCGTTCGACCCGCGCGCCATAGACGTTGACGACCGAGGGAGCGGTCTTCTGCACGACCGGCGCGAAGGACAGCGTGATCTGCTGGCGTGCTTCGGGCACTTGCCGGACCTGGGCGAGAGCCAGCGTCGACGCCCCCGTGGACAGCACGAGTCCGATGGTCAGGGCGACAAGCTTGCTACGACCCGGCACGATGGAACGGCGCATGCCGATCTCCTCCTTGAAACAAAACAACTGCCTCCGACGTTCGTTTTCAGAACTCTCCCGCCATGGCAGCAGCCCGGATAGTCTCGGAAACACGTGTTGCGTGATTCCGTTCCGGGTCGCGAAACTCCCCGCTTTGCCCCCGAAAGGACTGTCGACGTGAGCCTCTTGCGCCTTGTTTATGCCAGCCGTAGTCGACTCGTCGAGGCAGATCGACGCGCCGAGCTCGCGCGCATTCTCGAGACGGCGCGGCGGCTCAATGCCGAGAGACATGTCACAGGCTTCCTGATGGCGACACCGGGCGGATTCGCCCAGATCCTCGAAGGCGAGGCCGGCTCTATCGCGGAAACCTATGGCCGGATCATGGTCGATCCGCGCCACGACGATCTGCGCCTGCTGGCGCAGGATATCGTCGCACAACGGCAGTTTGCCGGCTGGGCGATGGCCTTCGCCGAGCACAACGAGACCACCGCATTCATCTTCGGGCTCTATGGCGTCTCGCCGGAAGCGGAGATCTTCGAGCAGCCGCTGGACGTGCTGCTCGATCTCGCCGGTGAGCTCGCAAGCGCGCGGAGCTGAAGCCTATTTCGCGTCGCTGAGCAGCAGCTTGTATTTCTCGATCTCGCCAGGAACCATCCTGGCGACGAACTCTGGGGACATTTCCTCCTTCTCGGGCAGCACCGAGGAGAGCTCCTTGAAGCGCGCATGCAGCTTCTCGCTGGCGAGCGCCGTGCGCAGCGCCTGGTTCAGGCGGTCGATCACCGGCTGCGGCGTGCCCTTCGGCGCGAAGATCGCGTTCCAGCCCTGCGCCTGAAAGGCCGGCAGGCCGGCCTCGGCCGAGGTCGGCACGTCAGGCAGGCTCGGCAGGCGCTGCGGCGTCGCCACCACCAGCGCCTTGACCTTGTTGCCCTGGACGGCACCGGAGAGCGAGGTCGCCGCATCGCAGACGCCGTCGATCTGCCCGCCCATCAGGTCGTTCAGTGCAGGTCCCGCGCCGCGATAGCTCACCAGCGCCACATCGAGCCCGGACGCCTTCAGGAAGTTGCGGCAGATCAGGTAGTTCGACGAGCCGACGCCGGCATGGCCGAGGCTGATCTTGCCGGGGTTCGCCTTGGCGTGGGCGAGGAACTCCTTGAGGTCCTTGGCCGGGAAGTCGAGCTTCAGCGCGATCATCGGCGAGGTCTTGGCGACGAGGCCGACCGGCACGAAATCGGCCGGCGTGTATTTCAGGTCGTTGTAGATCGTGTAGGAGGCGGCATTGGTGCCGCTGTTGCCGATCACGATGGTATAGCCGTCGGGCTCGGCCCGCGCCGCCCGCGTCAGCGCAGTCGCCCCGCCTGCCCCGCCCATGTTCTCCATCACGATGCGCTGGCCGAGCACCTGCGCCATCTCCTCCCCGACGAGGCGCGCGATCACGTCGGAGGAGCCACCGGCTGCGAACGGCACCAGCATGTTGATCGGCTTCGACGGATACTTGTCCTGCGCCTGTACTGGCAGGACAGCGATGGCGGCCAGGAGAGCCAGAGCAGCGCGCTTCATGCGATTTCCCCCGCAATGCCGGGCTTGTTTCGATGGCGGCGTTGTGCCGCCCTGCCCGTTCCGGGAAGAGGCTAACATCGGCCTGACGCCGCAAAAAGCGCGAGCGGTCGCAACAATTTCCCGCAGCAATCGCGGTCGCGGGTTCGCGCGCTATGACAGCGAGCGCAGCCGCACCGGCGAGGCGCGGTGCAGCAGCAGGACCTGCGTGACGGCGATGACGAGGACGCCATAGAGACCGAGCATGATCGCTTGTGGCACGGTCCAGTTGCGGTCGAAGATCGAACGCCCCATGAACAACGCAGCACTGCCAAGGTCCGGCTGGTTGGAGAAGAGCATGACGGCGCCGATATTATTGGCAAAATGCGCCCCCATCGCCGCCGCCAGGTTGCCGCTCGCCATGAGCAGGCAGGACATGCTCAGCGAAAAGCCGAGGATGATGAACAGGCTCGCCAGGTTCATCGCCAACGCAGCCTGACCTTGCCAATGCATCACCGTGAACAGCAGCGTCGGCACGGCGAGCCAGATGATCGGCGTCGCGAAGCGCGCCGCCAGGGCCTGATGGAGATAGCCGCGAAAGACCACCTCCTCTGCCGAGACTTGCAGGAACAAGATGACCAGCAGCAGAGGCGCCATCGCTAGCCAGTCGGACAGGCTGGCGTTGCCGCGAACGATGGTCGGATCGATGAACAGGGCGATCGGTCCAATCACGCTACCGACAACCAGCGTGACGAGAGCGCTCCTGGCGAAATCCGGCCAGCACAGGCGGCCTGCTATGCCGAGCACGCCTCGCAGCGGCCGCCGATGGATGAGCTTCACGACCAACCAGACGGCAAGCCATAGCGGCGTGATCGACAGCAGCATGGCGAAGGGCCAGATTCGATCGCTGGTGATATCGGTCGTAGTGATGAGCTGGAAGACGCTACCGAAGCTGCCCGGCCAGATTCCCTCGCGAACCAGAATGAAGACCGCAGCGGCGTAGACGAAGGCAAACGATCCGGCGAACCAAACCACGGCGATGATCACGACCGAGAGGAGGATGCGCCACAGCGCGTTCTTCCCATTGCGAGCCGCATCGACATAGGCGGCAAAACGGCTCTCTCGCATCGGGATATCCAGGCTCGCGTCCACCCGTATGCGTATATCCTTCAAAGCCTGCGCAAGTCAGGAGGGGGGCAAAAGAAAAAGGGCGGTCCGAAGACCGCCCTTCCGAAATACGAACTACCTGAAGAACTCAGGCCGCCTGCTCGTCGTCAGCCGTGAAGACCGGGCCGGAATCCTTGCCCTTGGCGTCGACGTCGCGATCGACGAACTCGATCACGGCGAGCGGGGCGTTGTCGCCGAAGCGGAAGCCCGCCTTCATGATGCGCAGATAGCCGCCATTGCGCTCCTTGTAGCGCGGGCCGAGGACCGCGAAGAGCTTGCCGACCAGAGCGACGTCCTTGATCTGCGCGATCGCCTGGCGGCGGGCGTGCAGGTCGCCGCGCTTGCCGAGCGTGACCAGCTTCTCGACGACCGGACGCAGGTCCTTGGCCTTCGGCAGCGTGGTGGTGATCTGTTCGTGCTTGATCAGGGCCTGGGCCATGTTGGCGAACATCGCCTGGCGATGCTCTGCCGTGCGGTTGAAACGACGACCGCGGAAACCGTGACGCATGTTTGGCTCCTTCGTTGCTTACGGCCGCCGTGCCACGGTACGGCCGTCCTTTATGCTCCGGCGCTCATGCGCCGGGCGAGGATGGCGCGGGAAGCGGTCCCGCGCCGGGGTCTCAGTAGTGCTCTTCGAAGCGCTTGGCCAGCTCTTCGATGTTCTCCGGCGGCCAGCCCTGCACGTCCATGCCGAGATGGAGGCCCATGGTGGCGAGCACTTCCTTGATCTCGTTCAGCGACTTGCGGCCGAAGTTCGGGGTGCGCAGCATCTCGCCCTCCGACTTCTGGATGAGGTCGCCGATATAGACGATGTTGTCGTTCTTCAGGCAGTTCGCCGAGCGGACCGACAGTTCGAGCTCGTCGACCTTCTTGAGCAGGGCCGGGTTGAACGGCAGCTGCGGCGCGGTCGAGACGGCCTCTTCCTTGCGCGGCTCTTCGAAGGTGATGAAGACGGCGAGCTGATCCTGCAGGATGCGGGCGGCGAGCGCCAGCGCGTCCTCAGGCGAAACCGAGCCGTTGGTCTCGATCTGCATGGTCAGCATGTCGCGGTCGAGGTTCTGGCCCTCGCGGGTGTTCTCGACGCGGTAGGAGACCTTCTTGACCGGCGAGTACAGGCTGTCGACCGGGATCAGGCCGATCGGCGCGTCCTCGGGACGGTTCTGCTCGGACGGGACGTAGCCCTTGCCGGTGTTGACCGTGAACTCCATGCGGATCTCGGCCCCGTCGTCGAGCGTGCAGAGCACGAGCTCGGGATTGAGGATCGAGACGTCGCCGATGGTGTTGATGTCGCCGGCGGTGACGGCGCCCGGGCCGGTCTTGCGCAGGGTCATGCGCTTGGGACCCTCGCCCTGCATCTTGATGGCGATCGCCTTGATGTTCAGGACGATGTCGGTGACGTCCTCGCGCACGCCCGGGATCGACGAGAACTCATGCAGCACGCCGTCGATCTGGACGGCGGTGACGGCGGCGCCCTGAAGCGAGGAGAGCAGCACACGACGCAGCGCATTGCCGAGCGTCATGCCGAAGCCGCGCTCGAGCGGACGCGCGATCACGGTTGCCTGACGCTTCGGGTCGTCTCCGACCTTGACTTCGAGCTTGTTCGGCTTGGACAGATCCTGCCAGTTCTTGCTGATCACGACCGCACTCCTGGTGCTTCAATAATGGCGGCGGCGGGCCGCCCC
>Ga0209130_1000376_pt1 | contig 50157 bp, 45 predicted proteins | sample AraplaMF_Cvi_mLB_FD_184264 | JGI IMG/M metagenome (GOLD analysis project Ga0209130, IMG submission 184264) | Arabidopsis root microbial communities from the University of North Carolina, USA - plate scrape MF_Cvi_mLB (SPAdes) (version 2) | ecosystem: Host-associated > Plants > Roots > Endosphere...
AGGGTGTTTCTTTACGCTTTCTTAAGCAACAAATACATAAAGTAAGGAGCACCAATTAAAGCAACGACAATACCTGCTGGGATGCCATTAGGATCAACGATATTTCGTCCAATTGTATCTGCTAGTAGTAATAGCCATCCGCCTATTAAAACGGCGATTGGCATGAATATTTGATGTCTTGGACCTACTAAAGATTTCGCGATATGAGGAGCCATTAGCCCGATAAAGCTAATTCCCCCTGTTACGGAAACAGCTGCAGCTGCAAGCGCAACGGCTGCAACTAATAAGTATCTGCGTTCTTTTTCAATTTCAATTCCAACACCGATTGCGACTGGTTCGTTTAATGCTAGAATGTTTAATCGATTTGCTTTATAGAAAACGAACGGAATTAATACGATTAACCATGGGAGCATTGCTAAAACGAAGATCCAGTCATCTCCCCAAATATTTCCGGCAATCCATTTTGAAATAAAGTCTACTTTCATGCGATCTGCGGATGAAATAAGGACAATCATCGCTCCAGATAGTGCAAATGAAAATCCGATACCGGTTAATGTTAATCGCACCGGCTGAAGTCCTGTTGATTTACTATATGAAAATACATAAATTAGAACAGCAGTAAGGAAAGCACCGATAAACCCAACGACTGGTAGTAAGTAAAGAAAAGAACCTACGTCAATTGGAAAGTATAAAAAGAAAATGGAAACTGCAACACCAGCTCCAGCATTGATTCCAAGAATGCCAGGTTCAGCTAAATCGTTACGTGTAATACCTTGCAGGATAGCACCAGATAAAGCGAGCGCCATACCGGCTAATAATGTAATGACAATTCTAGGTAGTCGTAAAGAATATAAAACAAATTCTTCTTTAAATGTACCTTGTCCCATTAGTGTTGGGAGTAATCGATCATAAGATAAAGATGCTGAACCGAGCCCCATTCCAACTACAATGGTTGTAATGGTCAGTATAAGTAAAGCGAGTATGATAATACGTTGTTTTCTTAGAATAGATTGCATCATGAGAAAGTTCTTCCTCCTTTACGAACGATAAATAGGAAGACTGGTAACCCTACAATAGCGACAATTGCAGCAACTGGTGTTTCGTACGGAGCGTTAATCGTACGTCCAATTGTATCTGCAAGTAGCATAAAGGATGCACCAGCAATTGCTGACATCGGTATAACAAATCGGTAATCTGGACCGACAATTGGGCGTACCATATGAGGTACCATTAAGCCAATAAATGCCATATTTCCGACAAGCGCTACAGACGCACCAGCAAGTAAGATAATAATGATAAATAAAATGGTTTTAATAACAATAATTTTTTGACCTAGTCCAACAGCAACTTCTTCACTGAAACTAAGGACTGTCAATTTCCTTGCAAATAAGATAGCGATAAAGATACTAATTGAAATGACTGGAATAATAATTTTTAATTGGCCCCAAGTTGTTCCAATTACGCCTCCAGCCGTCCACATTGATACATCTTGTGAAATTTTAAAGTAAATGCCAACACCTTCTGAGATTGCAAGTAGAAATGCTGAAACAGCAGCACCAGCTAATACAATTCGAAGAGGGGAAAGTCCGCCCTTTTTCACCATGCCAATTCCAAATACCATAATAGCGCCAATTGCAGCGCCGATAAAGCAAGCTAGTGTTAAGTAAAGGTAGCTTATAGAAGGGTTGAAAGCAAGTGTTAGTGCAAGTGCAGCATTTGCGCCGCCAGTTAGGCCAAGTAATCCTGGATCAGCAAGAGGGTTTCGCGTTAATCCTTGCATAATTGCACCAGAAACAGCGAGTCCAGCGCCTACAAAAATAGCAGCAACTTCACGTGGTAAACGTATTTCACGAAGGATGGATAGCTTATCCCCTTTAGCAGAGGAAGTAAGTGCTAACCATACATCTTTTATAGAAGTATCCGCAGCACCTAACACCATTGCAAACATAAAAATAAGAAAGAATGCAATGATACTCAAAATTAATTTGTATGTAAAAGCGTTGGAACGTAGGTTGTCTTTCTCTTTTGTCATCAGTTTCACATCTTTTCTTTTCATAGAATAAAGGAAGAGGAATTCTTAAATTAAGAATTCCTCATGTTTGTATTATTGACCAAGAAAGCTCTTCTTGAAGAAGTCTAGCTGGAAATCTAATGTAAGTGGATCATTGAAATAGAATTCCATCATGTTTGCTTCATATACACGATTATTTTTTACTGCTGGAATGTTTTTATATGATTCTGTCTCTTGGAATGAGTTATCAGTATCTTTGTTTTTACTTACGATTAAGTAATCACCGGCGAACTCAGGTAATACCTCAGTAGATAATGCGTAGTATCCTTCTTTTAAAGCTTTTTCTTTTACTTTTTCAGGCATTTTTAATTTCATTTCTTGGTAAAGAATTTCTGTTCCACGGCCCCAGTTTTCGCCGTATACATAAAGCTGTTTATTGAAGTTTTCAACAACAGAAACTGTTGCATCTTCACCGATCTTAGCTTTAATGTCTTTTCCAGCTGTTTGTGCGCGTTTCTTGAAATCATCAACCCAAGTTTTTGCTTCTTTTTCTTTATTTAATAATTTACCGATTTCTAAGTGTTGTGTTAAGTAATCAACTTTTCCGTAAGTGTATGTTACAGTAGGAGCGATTTTCTTTAACTTGTCAACATTTTTAATATTGGATAAACCAATGATTAAATCTGGATTTAATTCTGCAATCTTTTCAACATTCTCATCTGATACTTCAGCAACATTTTTAAGCTTGCTATCAAAACGTGGGTTTTGTTTAGACCATGAATCTACCCCAACAAGATTTACACCTAATGACATTACGTTACCAGCGAATGATGATAGGACAACAACACGTTGTGGATTTACTGGAACTTCAACTTTACCATTTTCAGATTGGTATGTAATTGTTTCTGATTTCTTACCTTTTGCGTCGCTCTTCTTGTCTGTTGAACCATTGCTACAAGCACTCATAACAAGGACGAACAGAACTGTTAGTGAAATAAATAATTTTTTCATGGTCTTTCTCCTTTTGATAGATGATATGTAATATACAATAAATTGTTTAGCTTTGATCTTTTGAAAAGTTAGTGGTAATACAAAAGTCTTATTAACAATCTTGAACTTGAGATTTTACCACATAGTATTCACCATAGTAATAGAAGAAGATGTAATCTCAGAGTTGCTAATAATTAACAAATTGATAATGATTATCACTATTGATTCTTTAAATACTATAATTTTATATAGGTGTATTGTCAATAGTGATTTTGATTGTAAATTTTGAGGAAACAGGTTATATTTTATTGAGAATGATAATCAATGATTAATAGCTGAGGAGTGAACACGAATGAATCAAGAAGAATTGTTTGATGTAACCGTGATAGGCGGAGGGCCTGCGGGGCTTTATTCAGCTTTTTATAGTGGACTAAGAGAGATGAAAACGAAAATAATAGAATTTCAACCACAGTTAGGTGGTAAAATACATGTTTATCCAGAGAAAATGATTTGGGATATTGGCGGATTATTACCGGTTACTGGCGAGAAATTAATTGAGCAACTTGTACAACAAGGATTAACATTTCAGCCTGAAGTTGCATTGAATACAAAAATAGAATCAATTATTCGTAATGAAGATGGTATTTTTACGTTGAAAACAAGCAATGGAGAAGAACATTTTTCAAAAACAGTGATCGTCGCAACTGGGAGTGGTATATTGAATCCACAAAAGTTGTCAATTGAAGGTGCAGAGAGATTCGAAGTCTCAAATTTAAATTATACAGTTAAATCGTTAAAACGTTTCAAAGATAAAACGGTAATTATTTCAGGTGGAGGGAACTCTGCAATTGATTGGGCGAATGAATTAGAACCAATCGCGAAAAAAGTGTATTTAACATATAGAAAAGAAGAATTATCTGGTCACGAAGCACAAGTCAAACAACTTATGAACAGTTCAGCAGAATGTTTCTTTAATACATCGATTACAAAATTAATTGCTGGTAATAACCATGAAACGATTGAATATGTAGCATTAACAAATCATGAAACGGGAGAGGTTTCTCAGTTATCTATCGATGAAGTTATTATTAATCATGGATATGAACGTGACATTGCATTATTGGAAAATAGTGAGCTAGATGTCGCAATTGTAGATAATTACTTTATTGCAGGGAATGCAAATAGTGAGTCCTCGGTAGACGGATTATATGCTGCTGGAGATATTTTAAAGCATGACGGAAAATTACATTTAATTGCAGGGGCATTCCAAGATGCTGGAAATGCTGTAAATAAAGCGAAACAATTTATTCAACCAGATGCGAGTGAGTATGGTATGGTTTCTTCTCATAATGAGGTATTTAAGAAGAGAAATCGAGAATTGATTAAGCAGATGATGAAATAATAAAGGAACAAGTATACCCCCATTCACCTCTCTATTCGTATGGACGAGAGAGGTGAATGGGGGTTTTCCTGTTTATTATATCTGCAATCATTATCATGACACCGGTTTCATTAGTTCATGTGACATGAACGTTTTATTTGTAATCTCTCTAGAAAACAATGAATCTAGGTTTGGTTTATGCTGTCCCTTTCGCCTGTTCATTCGGAAATGGCATATTTAGTATAGAAGCAATGTATTGTTTTCCATGTTTTCGAGCTAATGATTCTAATATTTGGCGAACGCGTTTTGTAAGATGGCCTTGTTTTTTTATAGCCTCACAATATGCATCATAGAAAACGTATTTAGCCCAAAGGAAATCATCTTGTTGGAATAAGAAATGATTTTTGTACCATTCGCCAATTGTATGATAGCAATTGCTTTCATGTACTGCTGCACTTTGTGAAAGAATACGATCGGATAAAGACTTAGATAGATGAGAAATTGTGTTTTCTGTTTCAACTCGTAATGTTTTTTCTAACATTGTAATGATGTGACGAGTAGCCATATGTTAACTCTCCTTTGTGTAAATGGGTAATACCATTCTATATTTTAAAAAAATACTTACTATATTATTATACAATATATGGAATGCATCTACCTGCTTTTTAATTTGTATTTACAAAATCTTTTTTATTTGTTTACAAAAATAAAGTAAGATACAGTATATATATGAAAAAACTATAAAGGGATGAACACATTGTATATAACGATAGAAGAGGCTGCGGAATATTTGAATTTACCCAAATCGTATGTTGAAGATTTAATTCAGCAAAAGAAAGTTCGTTCACTGTTTGATGGAGAGCAATATTTATTAAACAAGGAACAGTTTAATACACATTTAGAACAAATGGAGAAATATAAGCAATTAGTGGAAGAAATATTAAATGAGCCAATTCCGGAAGATATGGATGTTAAAGACGAAGATTAAATTTATGAAAATCCCCCGTATTAAGATATGAAGAAATGTATCTTAATACGGGGGATTTTTGTATGAAGATATGAAAAAATCACCCGAAATCCTAGAGTTAATTTAAGGGAAAGAAGATTTTTATAGGGATTCGTACTATTAGTTAAAAGCATATTTTTTCATGGCGGGGACAAACATAGCGAACATAACCTGTACAGATACATATACTATCAGTGCAAAAGCTTATAAATTAATGGAAGGGGTTTTCTCGTGAGTTTATTTAATTGGGATTTTTTGGAAGGTTTAATTGGATCTAATGTAAGAGTAAACAGAGGTGGACCAGAATCTCAAAAAGGAACAATAGTATCAATAGGTGCGGACTACTTCGTATTACAGAATGAAAAAGGAGAGCACCATTACTATCAGCTTCGTCATCTGAAAAGCATTACAAAAAATACGAAAGATGGTGGAATAGCTGATTCTGGATGGTCGGAAGAAGACAGTGCAGAAGACTTTGAAACGCTACTTCAAAACTTCAAATACCGCTGGGTGAAAATTAATCGTGGTGGTCCAGAGAAAATTGAAGGTATTTTACAAGATGTTTCTAATGATTATGTAACGTTAATTATAAAAGAAGAAATTGTACTAATTGCACTGTCTCATATTAAAAGTGTTAATTATAATGCACCAGTAAGTGGAGAGAGCGATGAGAGTAGCGATGAGAAAAGTAATGAAAACAGCAATAATTCAAGTCGAGCTCGCGCACAAAGACAATCAAGTAGAGGAAGATAATACAGAAAGGAGGGTATGAATTTGAAGAAGGTAGTATGCTGTGATCAAATCAAAGGTTTAGTAGGTGAGAATGTAAAAGTAAATCTTCGCGGACCGGAAAGTCGAGTAGGTGTACTGTCAGTGTTAGGGAAAGATTACCTTACACTACAATTACCTCATGGAGAAGTAGTGTATTATCAGTTGAAACATGTGAAGAGTCTAGTCAGAAAAGTGAAAGAAGCGCAAGGAGACTATGATTCATGTTTCTGCTCTGATGACGATACTTTTTTAGATGTATTAAATGATTTGAAGTATACGTGGATAAAGATTAATCGTGGTGGACCAGAGTGTGTGGAGGGTTTATTAAGTGATATACATGATGGAAATATTACACTAGTAAACGGTGATGAAGTCATTTATGTAATTAATTCTCATATTAAGAGTGTAAGTCAAATAGTTAAAAACAAAAAGAATGAAGAAGAATAATGTTTAATAAATAAGAGGGGCATTATGATTGAAATTGAAGAGCGATTTCATATATCGCTGCAATTATTTCGCGATATATGAAAAGGAATTTCTTACTATTAAAAAACAGAAAAGTGCCCCCGATTATTTTTGGGAAATAGAAGAGAGAAAAGTACAATTTCATAGAAAGGAGGATATAGATGAATGAGCTGAACAAAAATATTGGAGAAAATATATACGTTAAATTAATCGGTGAAAAAAGATTTAAAGGTGTATTAATTGATGTAGGAAATGATATTGTAGTTCTTTACAATGGACAAGACTATGTATATATATCTTTATACCATGTCCAATATTATAAATTTTTGAGAGGGCATGAAGAAGAAATATTAAAACCAGATGTGGACTCTGTAATTAAGAGAGAATCACCTTCAATTTCTTTGAGGAAAGTATTAAGCACATCTAAAGGGATTTTTACAGAAATTTATGTGGCAGGAAATGCTCCAATACACGGTTATGTTACAAGTGTAATGAACGATTATATTGTTTTTTATAGCCCAGTTTATAAAACGGTGTATATATCTTTAAAGCATTTGAAATGGTTAATTCCTTATAAAGAGAACCAAGTACCTTATTCCCTCAACAAAAATGAACTCCCCGTAAATCCACTAAATATTACTTTAGCTAGAACATTTGAAGAACAGCTTATTAAAATGGCTGGGAAAATTATGGTTTTTGATTTAGGTGAGGAATATAACAAAATCGGAAAGATGGAGAAAATTGATGAAGGACATATTGAAATATTAAAAGCACGTGACGCAAAAATGTATGTGAATATTCAACATGTGAAATCTGTCCATTGTCCGTAGGCTAGTTTAAAGGGCTGGCTTTTTCTTTTATATATGCGGAAGAAAAGGTCGAGCCTATTTTTTTACCGTTATTTGGATATGAGGGGGAAAGTGAATTGAATATATAAGTATGTTACTGTTTTTACTTATAAAGAGGTAATCTTGTACTACATTATAAAAAAGATGTACGAGCTACTTTTTGTTGTATTCAATTCATTTTTTGAGTAAGTGCTGCTCAACTAATTTATTAAAGGGGTTTTATTTGTGGAGCAGTTTCCAAATTCGCTTTCGATTACGTTGCTTGGCAGTGCTGGTGGAGCAGCAAAAGCAGTGTTAGCAATTTTGAATCAAGCGGTAGTAAATGAAAAAGATCCAATTTATGAAGTGATAAAGAATGTAGATTTCCATTTGGTGGATATAAAACAAAAAGATAAAAATTATTATGATGAGTTGTTTCCAAATTTGAAAGAGCAATTTTTTTTATATGAAATGAACCTTCAAGATGTAGTCAAATTTAAACAACATTTAAAAGAAAAAAGAACGAAGGTTGTTATTGATGTTTCAGGGGCGGATACGATTAGGGTACTGAGTTGTTGTAATGAACTTGGCATTTGTTACATTAATTCGGCTTTGGAAAATGAGGCAGTAGATCAGGACAATAGTTTACTCGGTTTTCAGCTTACGGAAAGGTATACGAGGTTTGAGAAGGAGAAAGCAACATTTACAAATACAAGAGCGATTATAGGCTCAGGTATGAATCCTGGTGTTGTTCAATGGATGGTTGTGGAGCTTATGAAAGAACGCCCAAATGAAAAGCCACGAGCATGCTATATTGTAGAACATGATACGTCATTTTTGAATGATACGGCACTTATAAAGCCACATACACTTTATGCTTCATGGGCAGTAGAACGATTTCTAGATGAAGCGATATGGAGTTATCCGATGTATATGAGTCATCATCGTCCTCTTTATTTTTATGAGGATGTATATGCTTCAGAGTACAAAGTAAAGTTAGGAGAAGAAGAGTTTTATGGTTGTTTAATGCCACATGAGGAAGTTTTAATTTTAGGGAAAACCTTCAATATGGAAGTGGGTTTTCTTTACCGAATTAATGAGTATACAACTAATTTAATTAGACAGAACTTAGATAAGGTAGAAGATTTATGGAATTGGAATCGTAAAGTATTTAATCCAGCTGAAGAACAGGTTGCTGGAGAGGATTTGGTTGGTGTGCTACTCGTTTATGAAAATAGTGAAACATATATGTATAACGTGATGAATAGCAGCCAAGTTTTTCAAAAATATAAAACGAATGCAACTTACTTTCAAGTAGGGTGCGGAATTTATGCAGGTTTGTGCAGTTTACTTTTAGATCCCTTTGGACAAGGTGCTTATTACGTTGAGGAGTTATTATTAAATACGGAAAGTAAGTACGGCGAATATCTAAATTTATATATGAAGGATTTTGTAATAGGGCATAATAATTTTACTGATGGATTGCTACACGATAGGGTAAGGTGGATATAAATTGTGATTGAAAAGGAAGGAGCTGTATCTCCTTCCTTTTAGTATTAGAAGGTTATATATTGCTCTGAAAGCAATTTCATACGTATAATTTAAGGGGATAACATGTGAAATGTCATTTTTGTATTGATCAAGAGGAGTTTTTATATGAACAAATACAAGAGCTTGATTTATGAAGAAAGAGAAGCTTTAAAAGTATTTATATTATTATTCTATATTATATTCTTTTTATATGACGTTATCTATTATTTTGTTTATCCTGCTATGAATATTAACGAAGCAAGGATAGGTTGGCCAGAAGGTGGTATGGGAATAGGCGTATATATATTAGTAATATCTTTGTTTCCTATTTCAATATATCTTCGAAAACAAGGGTATGTATATTTTGTAAAATATTTATTTTTAATTGGATATATGCTTATTGACATTATTAATAACTTAATGATTTATTTACACAGTGATCGTGTTTTTGAAAATGGAAATATGGTTGAAATATTTTTAATTTTATTTGCACCGATTTTCGTGAATAGAAAATATTTTTATTTCGTTTCCTGTAGTGTAATTGGTAAGTATGTATTTTTCACGTTGATATTACAAGATATAAAAGTTGTGATTCCGCTTGTTTTATGTGTATTCTTTTTTATTATTTCACATTCTCTGTTAAAACGTTTCCAGTCTTATGTAAGAACAGTTGTTAAGATGATGAGCAATATGAAAGAGACCGAAAATTTAGCTCTTATTGGGACCATGTCTACAACAATTGCTCATGAAATTCGAAATCCATTAACAGCTTTAAAAGGATTTACACAAATTCAAAAGGAAAGAAATCTTGAGGATACGCTGAGCTATGAGATTATGCTGCAAGAAATTGAGAGAATTAATGAGTTTGTTAGTGAATTGATGTTATTAGGAAAACCGAAACCAACAAATTATGAATGGTGTAATATACGGGAAATCCTTTTATATGTTGTACAGTTAATGGAAAGTTATGCGACTCAATATAAAGTGAAATTTCATTTGCAAGTAGATGGAAATTTACCTGTTATAAATGGTGATGACAAACAATTAAAACAAGTGTTATTAAACATTATCAAAAATGGAATAGAATCGATGCCAAAGGGTGGGGATATTCAGATTCGTGCATATAAAAAAGGTGGAGAGAATTTGTGTATTTCTATTGAAGATCAAGGTTTTGGGATAGAAAATGAGAAGATAGAAAAGATCGGAAAAGCTTTTTATACAACAAAAGAGAATGGTACAGGTCTTGGACTAATGATTACATATAAAATTATTGAAGAACATCAAGGGAGTATCGCGATTCAAAGTAGTATGGGTGTAGGAACGAAAGTGGAAATTTATTTACCAACAGTGTAGTGCAGTAGACGAAATTACTTTTCAGAAAAGTGTTCTTGTTGTGTAAATATAAACATTTTATAAAATGTTTCAAGAAGGGTTTTTTTTATAAAACACTTCGTTTATAATGGAGGAAAATATCGACATAGAGCTTTTAGCTCGTGTAACGGTTCGGTAGTGTGATGAAAAGAAAAGAAGGGGTGCACGCGCATCCTTTTTTCTATGCGGATATTATGAAAGAGGTGGTATGATGGAATTAACATTAAATTCGACTGTATGTTTACACACGATTCAATTTCGAAAAGAGAAATTGAATTATATTGTAAAAGATACAATTACAGGAGAAACATATGAAATGCCGCCACTTTGGATTGATGCACTAGCAATGATGCGAGACGGCTTTTTATTGGGAGAAATTGAGGAGAAATTAAAAGAAGAGTATCCGGCTGAAGAAGTAAATATGGTAGCATTTACGAGGCAATTGTTAGAGCTAGAACTTGTCGAAATGGTGGATGGAGAAGAGATAACTTGTACAAAGAAGAAAGATAAAGACTATTTAGCTTGGTTACGCCCAAGAGTGGAACAATTCTTTTTAAATTTAAATAAAAAATATAAAAGCAAAGGTCAAAAATGATCTTTGCTTTTTTAGTACAATACAAAATAGGTATTCACCCAAATAAAGATTTTCGCATATTGTAGCTTATGTAAGTAGAATGCTGCGAAGGAGTGAGTGCAGTGACAGGGAATGTATTGAATTATTATGCCGGTGGAAATACAGCTAGAGGATTTCACAGCTTATACGAAGAGAATTTGAAGGGGCTAGACAGGTTGTTTATTTTAAAGGGAGGCCCAGGAACGGGAAAATCTTCTTTAATAAAGGCAATAGGGCGTGAATGGGTCGATAAAGGGTATAATATTGAACTTTTACATTGTTCTTCTGACAATAAATCAGTTGATGGTGTGATTATTCCAAAATTAAAAGTAGGGATTGTTGACGGTACATCACCGCACGTTATTGAGCCGAAAATGCCTGGAGTTGTTGAAGAGTATATAAATTTAGGTGTTGCTTGGGACGCAGGTAAATTAAGAGAGAAAAAATTAGAGATTGAACGATTCGTTTCAGAGGCGAGTAAAGCCTTTCAAGCAGCTTACGGTTGTTTTAAAGAGGCTCTGGAAATACATGATGAGTGGGAAAAAATATATATTAGTAACATTGATTTTAATAAAGCAAACAAATTAACAGATCAGCTTATACAGAAACTATTTACAGATAAAAGTGGAAAAAATTCGATTGTGAAACATCGATTCCTAGGAGCTGCTACACCGAAAGGAGCAGTTGATTTCGTTCCTAATTTAACGGAAGGGCTCCCGCATCGCTATTTTATAAAAGGGCGCCCGGGTTCTGGAAAATCAACGATGCTTAAAAAATTAGCAAAGGTAGCAGAAGAAAAAGGATTTGAAGTAGAAGTATATCATTGTGGATTTGATCCGAATAGTCTTGATATGATTATCGTAAGAGAACTGGGATTTGCAATTTTTGATAGCACCGCACCGCATGAATACTTTCCAAGTCGCGAAGGTGACGAGGTTATTGATATGTATGATCTCATTGTTACACCAGGGACAGATGAGAAGTATGCTACAGAAATTCGTGACGTATCAATTCAGTATAAAACAAAAATGAATGAGGCGATGTCTTTCTTAGCAAAAGCAAAATCGGTCCGTGATAAATTAGAAAGAATTTATATTTCTGCTATGGATTATTCAAAAGTGGATGCATTTAAAGATGAGATTCAAAAAGAGTTTGAACGCATTGCGGCTACTGTAATGGAAAAGAAAAAATAGGTGCTTTATTGAGCTGTCAGAAATTGTCTGACAGCTGTTTTAATATATAATAAAACCAGGCGTATATTTGTCGAATTTCCAGGGAAATAATCAAAACATGGAGATGGTATGAAATGAGAGGGAAAATTGAATTAGAACTAGAAAAAATCGAAAAAGAGAACGATGTGAAGATTTTATTTGCTGTGGAATCAGGGAGTCGTGCGTGGGGATTTCCATCGAAAGATAGTGATTATGATGTCAGGTTTGTTTATATACATCCTGTAGAATGGTATTTATCAATTCATGATAAACGTGATGTAATTGAATATCCAATTAGTGATGATTTAGACATAAGTGGTTGGGATATTAAAAAGGCGTTACAATTGTTTGCAAAGTCAAATCCAGCGTTACTCGAATGGATTCGATCGCCAATTTTTTATTCGAAAACCTCGACCCTTCCAGAACAGCTTCAACAAATGAGTGAAAAGGATTTTGATCCGAAAGCAACGATATATCATTACTTACATATGGCTTCAAAAAACTATCATGAATTTTTGCAAGATGAAAATGTAAAGTTGAAAAAGTACTTTTATGTACTACGTCCTATTTTAGCCTGTAAATGGCTAGAAGAGAAAGGGACATTGCCCCCAGTAGAATTTGAACGGTTAATTACGGAACTATCAGTAGAGCGTAGTGTATTTAATGAAATTGAAAAGCTACTAATAAAGAAAAGAGCGAGTACTGAATTAGATATTGGATTGAAAATTAATGTACTGAATCAATTTTTAGAAGAACAAATTAATTACTATCAGCAATATGTGAAAGGGATTGAAAAGGTATCAGGGATTGATATAGAGAGCTTAAATACATTATTTCGAAATATGTTGTTTGAAGTAAATAAAAAAGAGCACAAGTAAATCTGTGCTCTTTTTTATCCCGCATTAACGGGCAGTAAGAATCCCACCTCAAGATTCGGCTGGAGCGAAGAAGTTAGGTGGAAGGTCAACTGCCCGTAAACGCCCGATTGGTGAGGGCTAATAATCAGTGGGGGATGAACAAAACCCCCACTGATTAAAGTTTCACTTTATTTTGTAGGAATAAAGAAAACAGATATAGCTGCGATAAGACCTGCAAAGGAGAATAAGTAAAAATTCCACGCCAAGTCATATTGCATTGTCATAATAATACCGACAAGAATAGGGCCAGCAATCGCCCCAACTCGGCCAAGTCCAAGTCCCCATCCTAAGGAGGTAGCTCGTATATGTGATGGGAAGTATTGTGTTACAAAAGCATGTAATATTTGAGTAATACCGACTGATCCAATTCCAGCAAGACCAATTAAAAGATAAATGATTGTAACAGATGGCTGAATTGTTAACAGTCCAATACATATGGCTGCCATAAGATAGGAGATGCTAATAACAATTTTTGCTCCTATACGGTCGGCAATCGCCCCAGCAAATAATGCGCCGATAGCTGCAGTAATATTTAGTATAAGTAGAAATGATAAACTAGATCCAAGAGGATATCCTGCTTGGCGCATCATCTGTGGTAACCAAGTATTTAAACCGTATATTAAAAACATTCCCATTATATAAGTGATCCAAAAAAGTAGCGTTGCTTTTATGTATTCTTTTGAGAATAACGTAAGAAATCCATTTTTCTTTTGTATATTAGATGGTGTTCCAGGAATTTCATCTTTTACATGGAATTCAATTTGAAAGCGATCAAGAATTTTGTTCACTTCTTCTTGTCGATTCCGCGATAATAAAAATTGAATGGACTCAGGTAAATAACGAATAATGAAAGGAATGAGGAGTAGTGGGATCATTCCGATGCCAAACATAATTCTCCATCCGAAATCTTCTAACATAAACATGGATAAAATAGCACCTAACACGACACCTAAAGGATAGCCGGTAAACATAAGAGCATAAATAAAAGATTGCCGTTTTTTTGGTGAATATTCAACAGTAAGTGCTGAAGCCGTTGGGATAACACCGCCTAATCCGATTCCTCCGATAAATCGAGATAGCCCAAAGAATTCAGGAGAAGGAGCAATTGCAGCTAAGCCCATTGTGATAGAAAAAAGAGCTAAACAGCATATAAGTGTCCACTTTCGTCCAATTAAATCTGTAATGGTTCCGACTAGAATAGCGCCAATAAACATCCCAAATAGAGCATAGCTAGCAATTGTTCCAGCTTGAGCTGGTGATAGTGCCCAGCTGTTGTCTTCTAGAAGCTTTGGCAGAACGGCGCCGTAAATACCTAAATCATATCCGTCAGCTAGAATGGCTAGCCAACAAATAAAAACAACAAGTTTTGTAATAGAGCTTGAAAAGATAGTTTCTGTAGGTTCTAGATGAGGTGGAGCAGAAGGTTGCATAGTATTCACTCCTTTTATTTGTAGATGAATATATTATTTTATTTAATGTTAATATTTCCCTTCTTATGTCGAAATTTATATGAAAAGGTGTCATGAAAAACAAAGAAGTTCAACAGGTTTCTTGTTGAACTTCTTTGTTTTTTTACTCGTTATCAACTCGTTTTAATGGTTGATCTGCAGGACCTTCAATAACGTCGCCCTCAATTGAAAAACGGGAACCATGGCAAGGGCAATCCCACGTACAATCACCGTTATTCCATTCAACTTCACAGCCGAGGTGCGTACAAGTGGTGTCGACGATATGTAATTTTCCTTCTTTATCTTTATAAGCACCTGCGCGTTTCCCATTTACATGTACTACAGATCCTTCGCCAACTTCAAGATCTTCTGGTTTACGTAATGCGGTTTCAATTTTTCCTTCAATTAAATGTTTAGCAACATCAATGTTCTGTGAGAGAAATGTTTTTATATCCGGATTTGCATGAAATCGTGATGGTGCAAACAGCTCTTTATATGGGCTGTGGACTTTTAGAATGGAGTCCTTCAATAAATGGGCTGCAGCAGTTCCAGTTGTCATTCCCCATTTGCGATATCCAGTTGCAACAAATATATTTGGATTCCTTTCGTTAATATGTCCGATATAAGGAAGCTTGTCTAGAGTAATCAAATCTTGTGCTGACCATCTATAGGAAACTTCATCTACTCCAAAAGTTGATTCAGCAAAAGAATAGAGTGCTTCATAATGAAGCATCGTATTTATTCCCTGTCCCGTTTTATGGCTCTCTCCGCCAATCAAAATCAACTTTTCTCCATTGTTTGTTATATAGCGTAAGGAGCGTTTTGGATCATCAATACTTAAATACATGCCACCTGGATAATCTGTTTTTGCTTTTATTGCAAGAGCATAGGAGCGTTCTGCGTACATTCGCGTAAAGAAAAAGCTATTAGCATCATAAAAAGGAAAATGAGAACAAGAGACGACGTATTCACAAGTGATGCGATGCCCCTCCTTTGTAATTACTTGTGGATAATCTCCTTTTTCTACATCCATAGCTGTTGTTTGTTCATAGACCTTTCCGCCCATTTCCACAAACTTTTCTAAAAGTGTTTTCAAATAACGGAGGGGATGGAATTGTGCTTGATTTTTCATTACAAGTGCAGATTGTATTGGAATAGGAATCGATAGAGATTGAACATAGTCACAAGGTATATTTAATTTTTGATAAGCTTCATATTCTTTCGATAAATTTCTTAAACCATTATCAGTAGTTGTATATAAGTATGAATCTTCATTTGAAAAATTACAGTCGATTTTATATGTTTGCACAGTGTCATTTATGAATTGTAGAGCATGATTATTTGATTCGTAGTAAAGCCTGGCTTTTTCCACACCGAAATGATTTATTAATTCGTCGTAAATAAGATCATGTTGTGCTGTTACTTTTGCTGTTGTATGCCCAGTTGTTCCATTTAAAATAAGACCAGAATCAATTAAAACAACGTCGATTCCTTCTTTTGCAAGTAAATAGGCAGTAGTAATACCTGTAATACCAGCACCGATAACAGCAACTTTCGTCTTTATATTTTCGGATAAACGAGGGAAAGTAGGAAACGGAGTAGATTCAATCCAATAAGATAACGGCAGTTGTGGAAATGTATCACTTGTCATTGTGGAAACCTCCTGATTTTAGAACAATTTTCCTTTTAATATTTCCATATTATATGAAATTCATGTGCGTTATTTTAGAAGGAGTCTACTTTTATTAAAAGAGGGATTAAATTATTTTAATATAATTAATTTGATAGGGCATTATGAGGAAGTAGGATTTATATAAAACTAAATTTAAGTGATTCCGTTTGCTGATTATATAGAGAGTTCTTGAATGAGATAGAGTACATTGTGTTTAAGTATATGTATATATATAGTGGATAAATCCTTATGAAATCTATACTTTTTCTTTAGTGAAATAAAGTATGATTATAAAAGTATAACCAACTTTTATTACTAGGTCATAAAAGTTGTTGACAATATAGAAATTCTATTGTTATGATTCATCATGTGGAAAGGTTGATAGAGAGTAAAAAGAGAAATGTTTTTCATTGATAATAAAAGCGAAAAATAAGTGACGATAGAGTGAGTATATTTTCCTTATAATAGATGCTTTTTGGATCACCTAGTAAAATCAATCTGGAAGCGAGAATTAATATATGCAAGTTGCGCAGGGCGCGGCATAAGAAAGGGGCAAAAGGATGAAGGAGCTTCATACGTTTGGGTGGTATGCAGCGCGTGTATCACCACATTTGCCGAAAAAAGCATTTAAACCAGTTCCTACTCGTTTATTTGGTGGACTGGCTTATTTACTTGTGGCATTAGCGGGGTTAATAGCGATTGGTGTATTTGAATTGAATGTGTGGGCAAATCTAGGGATTGCGATTGTTCTCGGATTATGTTTTGCTTCACTTGGGTTTTTAGGTCATGAAATTTTACATGGAACAATTGTAAGAAAGGCATGGCTTCGTGATTTCTTAGGTGCGATTGCATTTATGCCACTATCAACAGGACCAAAACTTTGGAGAAAATGGCATAATGCAACACATCATGTTCATACACAGCATGAAGAGAATGATCCAGATGCATGGCCGACACTTGAGAAGCTTAAAAAGAGTAAGTTTTTGAGTTGGGTATATCGTATGCCGCTTCATGTACGTTCTTTCTTTAGTTTTCTGTCACTAACAATTCAATTTACATTGCATTCAACTCGAATGTTCTTTCATTTTATAAAGGAATTTAAGTCATCCAACCAAAAATCTGTATGGCTTCAACTCCTTTTGCCTTGGACTGTTTGGATTAGTCTATTGTTTATTATGGGACCAGCAAAATGGTTATTTGCATATGTGATTCCGTTGTTAATTGCTAACTTCATTGTAATGGCATATATCGCAACAAATCACCGCTTAAATCCAATTGTTCCAGTAAATGATCCGTTAGCAAACTGTTTATCAGTAACAGTGCCGCGCTGGGTAGACGTTTTACATTTCAATTTCTCATATCATACGGAACATCATCTGTTTCCTGCTATGAGCTCTAAATACTATCCTTTAGTAAAAGAGAAAATTAAAGAAATGTGGCCGGAACGCTATCATGAGATGCCGATGACAAAAGCGTTGGCAGCGCTATGGAATACACCACGCGTGTACTATCAAGGAAGTGAATTAGTGGATCCGCATAGAGAGCATTTCTATGGTTCTTTAGGAAATGGACTAGACCCTCATAATATTTCATATCGTGAGGATCATATAGAGGAAAAAGAGAGTATTAAAAAAGTAAATCAGTAAAAGTTGATATATTTTGCAGTGAAAAAGCAAGCCATCTCAGGCTTGCTTTTTTTTATAAAGAAACTTCTTTTTTATTCTTTGTATGGACTTGGATAGAATTTGTCTCTTTGCGCTGTAATCGTTTTTCTAAAAGGTTAACAAAGTAAGTAAATAGGAGAACGAGTACGAGATAATATAAACCAACGATTACATATGTATCTAATTGTTGGAAATTACTTGCGGCAATTGATAAACCTGATCCCCATAATTCGGACATTCCTACATAAGCAACGAGTGACGAATCTTTTAATCCAATGATGAATTGGTTCCCTAGAGGAGGAAGCGATAGGCGAAATGCTTGTGGTAATATAATACGGCGCATCGCTAAAGGGTAAGGCATGCCTAAAGAGCGAGCAGCTTCTAATTGTCCACGGTCAACGGATTGAATGGATCCACGGAAAATTTCGGTAATATATGCACCGTTATGAATTGCTAAAGCAATTGCTCCTGCCCAAAAAGGGGTGAATACAACAACAGATGTAATACCAAAATAGAGAATTGCGATTTGAACAATTAAAGGTGTACCACGAATAATGGCGATGTAGACATGAGCGATACTATTTAGAACTTTATTGTTAGAGATTCGAAAAAAAGCGAATAGTAATCCAATTAATGAGCCGAGTACTAGGGAAGTTAATGTTAATTGTAATGTGATAATAGTAGCTTTTAAAAGTGTGGGGTAGGTAGAGATAAAAATTTCAAACATGCGTTTCACCTCATAGTGTATAGATTTTAGTAGGGAATGAAATACCCCACATAAAAAGTGGGGCATGATTTATGGAATCTTTGAATAGTTAACTTACTTCGTTTTTGCCTCTTCTCCAAGAATATTACGACCAAACCATTTTTTACTAATCTTTTCGTACGTACCATCTTTAATGATTTCATTTAAAGCTTTATTTACTTTCTCAACCATTTCTTTATCATCTTTGCGAATAGCAATTCCCATTTCATCAAGATTTAATGGTTTTCCAGCTTCTTTTATATTTGATTTACCTTCTTTAATCATTCGAAGACCAACCATTTGATCAGTGATTACTGCGTCAACACGCCCAGGCTCTAAGTCCATAAGAGCGGTAATATCACTATCGTATTCTGTAATTTGATCTGTATGTTTTGCAACAAGAGTTTTAAAGGTACTAGCTTTTACAACACCAATTTTCTTTCCTTTCAAATCTTCTGGAGAAGAGATAGATGTATTCTTTTTAGCTACGAAAATCTGGGCACCAGAGCGATAATATGGGTCTGAGAAACTAACAGCTTTTAATCGTTCTTCTGTAATGGCCATACTTCCTAATATCGCATCATATTTTTTTGATTGTAGACCTTGAATTAGCGTTTCCCACGGATTTGTAATAGGGGTGGGTTTCATTCCCATCTTTTTCGCGAGCGCCTCACCTATTTCTACATCAAATCCGGCAAGTTTTCCGTCATTTTCTTTATAGTTAAAAGGTTTGTATAATCCACTCATCGCATAACGAAATTCCTTTTCACCATTTGATGAAGTAGTCGAACTTTCCTTACTACAGGCTCCTAGTATGAAGGATGTACATAGTGTAATACTCGCAACAATAGTTAATAGTTTTCTTTTCATAAAACCCCTCCTATATATTGATCATACGGATGGTTTTAAGTATGTTATCGAGATATTTTATTTGGACAATTAGTTGTGCACCGTATGAATGTATTTCTTTACGTTTGAAATAGAAGTCACATTATAAAACGTTACGTAAAAATTGTTTTGCTCGTTCATGTGATGGAGCTGAAAAGAATTGCGCTGGTGGAGCATCCTCTACAATTTTCCCGTCATCCATAAAGATGACGCGATCAGCTACATCTCTTGCGAAATTCATTTCATGAGTAACAATAACCATTGTCATTCCTTCTTCAGCAAGTTCTTTCATAACTTGCAACACTTCTCCAACGAGTTCAGGGTCTAAGGCTGAGGTAGGTTCATCAAATAGCATAATTTTAGGATTCATAGCAAGAGCTCGTGCAATCGCAACGCGTTGTTTTTGACCACCTGACAGTAGGTGAGGAGTTACATCCGCCTTATCTTGTAGGCCGACTTTTTGTAGGAGTTGATTACCAACATCCTTCGCGTCTGCTGTCTCCAATTTTTTTACGTGAATAGGTGCTTCTATGATGTTTTCTAGTGAGGTCATATGAGGAAAGAGGTTAAAATGCTGAAAAACCATACCGACATTTTCACGGACTTTGTTTAAGTTTGAATGCTTTGGATCAATTCGTTCACCTTGTAAATGAATTTCACCTTCATCGTACATTTCTAAAAAGTTCAGACAGCGAAGTAATGTACTTTTGCCGGAACCACTGGCACCGATTAAAACAACAACTTCTTTTTCTTTTACTTCTAAATCGATTCCTTTTAAAACATCAAGTGAACCAAATGATTTTACTAGATTTCGAACTTGAATCATACAAAACCCCCAGTCAAAAATATATTTACAAATGTTGCCCCTTATTTCTGTTATTAGTCATAAATTGTCAGAATCCTTTATTTTTTTGGCGGAATTTGATATTCAAGGAAATTATGATTTTTTAAATTTTTATATCTTTCTATAGCGAAAATATGGATAACAATATATAGGTATTACTTATATTGCTTAAAATAAGGGGGAAAGAAGAGATGGAAAAAGAAAGGAAAACATTTTCCTTTGGTTTACGTATACAGCTTATGCTATTTACGACAGTTTTAGCTTTCATTACATATTCAACAAGCATATTTTTTATTTACGTTATATATGATTATTTTCAAATTTATGTAAGTCTAACTGTTTATAATATTATCGTTATGTTATTAGGTATGGTCTGGAATTTTAGCATATGGAGCAGCAATTTTTTTAATTAAACCACTTTGGAAGTTGGAAGAAGCTGCAAGGAAAGCTACAGAATTAATTTTACAAGAAATGTCATCAAGTATTATGGAAGTAGCCGATGCTACGAAGCAAATTAGTAGTTGTATGAATGAACAAGTAAGTCACATTCAGCAAACAGGATCACAAACAAAGGCTGTAGCAGCAATTGCAGAGGAAACGTCAGCTGGTTCACAAGAAGTGGCGCGTGTGACGCTACGGTGGTAATCGATCAATTATTAAAAGATTTAGAGAAGCAAGCAGCCGATTTAAAACAAACGATTGAACGGTTTTCGATGTAAAAAGGAAGAACAGAATGCTGTTCTTCTTTTTTTATTTAGCTAGATTTAATATCTACAGTTAAAAAGTATAAACTATGAACGTTTCCGCAACATTCCCTTTTGTCTCTTTCGGATGAAAATTATAGCGAGCTATAATATTAAAAGGGGTGTCTTTTATGAAAAAAGAAAAAAGACAACGATTAATTAAACAATTTGTAAAGGAATATGAAATAGATAAGCAAGAAAGATTAGTAGAATTGTTAGCAAAAAAAGATGTATTAGTAACACAAGCTACAGTTTCTCGAGATATTCGTGAGTTAAACTTAATGAAGGTACCTTCTCAAGAAGGATTAATGATATATAAATTTTTCTCAGAAGAGCATTTACAAACTGATATAAAGTTAAAGAAAAAATTACGAGAGGTTGTTGTAAAAATTGATTGTGTAGATCAATTAATGGTTATTAAAACATTACCCGGTAATGCACATGTTATTGGTGTTTTGTTTGATGAGTTAGATTGGAAAGAAAAAATAGGATGTATATGTGGAAATGATACATGCCTTATAATTTCTCAGTCGAAATCAGATAGGGAGATTTTAGAAGAAAGGTTAAATTTAATTATTTAGATGCAAAATCCTGTTTTTAATAAAAATTAAAAACAGGATTTTTGTTTAAATACGGAAGTTAAATATTCAACATATATGCGTAATATATGTATTTTTTATTGAAAAAGCGGGATGAAGTGTTATAAAAATACAAATTTATATGATTTTAAAAAAATAACTTGTTTAATATTTCACAATGATAATGTGGATGCTTTCACAAAGATAAAAGCGTGTAGCATTTATTATGTACTTGTAAGACATCAAACATATTTAAAAGGAGGTACAACAAATGAAGCATCCAATACATGTTACTTCAGAGATTGGGGAATTACAAACGGTTTTATTAAAACGACCTGGTAAAGAAGTGGAAAACTTAACGCCAGATTATTTACAGCAATTATTATTTGACGATATTCCATACTTACCAATTATTCAAAAAGAGCATGATTATTTTGCACAAACATTACGCAATCGGGGTGTTGAAGTTCTTTATTTAGAAAAACTAGCTGCTGAGGCGTTAGTAGACAAAAAACTTCGAGAAGAATTTGTTGATCGTATTTTACAAGAAGGACAGGCTGACGTAAATGTTGCACATCAAACTTTAAAAGAATATTTACTTTCCTTTTCAAATGAAGAATTGATTCAAAAAATTATGGGTGGTGTACGGAAAAACGAAATTGAAACAAGTAAGAAAACACATTTATACGAGTTAATGGAAGATCACTATCCATTTTACTTAGACCCAATGCCTAATTTATATTTTACTCGTGATCCAGCAGCTGCCATGAGTGATGGCTTAACGATAAATAAGATGAGAGAACCGGCGCGTAGACGTGAATCATTATTCATGGAGTACATTATTAAATATCATCCAAGATTTGCAAATCACAATGTGCCAATTTGGCTAGATCGTGATTATAAGTTTCCAATTGAAGGTGGCGACGAGCTAATTTTAAATGAGGAAACAATTGCAATTGGAGTATCTGCCCGCACTTCAGCTAAAGCAATTGAACGTTTAGCTAAAAATCTCTTTAGTCGACAAAATAAAATTAAGAAAGTGTTAGCAATAGAAATTCCAAAATGCCGAGCATTTATGCATTTAGATACAGTATTTACAATGGTCGATTATGACAAATTTACAATTCATCCGGCCATTCAAGGACCGAAAGGAAATATGAATATTTATATTTTAGAAAAAGGCTCAGATGAAGAAACTCTTAAAATTACACATCGTACTTCTTTAATGGAAGCATTAAAAGAGGTATTAGGCTTAAGTGAATTAGTTCTTATCCCTTGTGGAGGAGGAGATGTAATTGCTTCTGCTCGTGAACAATGGAATGATGGCTCGAATACATTAGCGATTGCGCCGGGAGTAGTTGTTACATATGATCGCAACTATGTATCCAATGCTTTATTACGGGAACATGGTATAGAAGTTATTGAGGTGCTAAGTTCGGAATTATCTCGTGGTCGTGGAGGTCCACGTTGCATGAGTATGCCGATTGTTCGTAAAGATATTTAGTATAAATAACGGAGAAAGCAGGGATGAATTATGTTAATGACTAGACCTAATGTAAAAGGAAGAAGTTTTCTAGCTGAAAAAGATTTTACACAAGAAGAATTATTATATTTTCTAGATTTAGCAGCAGAATTAAAAGAGAAAAAGAAAAATGGTATCCCGCATCGTTATTTAGAAGGAAAAAATGTAGCGCTCTTATTTGAAAAAACTTCAACTCGTACACGATGTGCATTTACAGTAGCATGTACAGATTTAGGTGCAAACCCTGAATATTTAGGGAAAGGTGATATTCAGCTTGGGAAGAAAGAATCTGTAGAAGATACAGCAAAAGTGTTAGGACGCATGTTTGACGGAATTGAGTTTCGTGGATTTAATCATGAAACTGTAGAATCTTTAGCACAAAATTCTGGTGTGCCGGTTTGGAATGGATTAACAGATATGTGGCATCCAACACAAACACTTGCAGATTTATTAACAATTAGAGAACATGTAGGGAAATTAAAAAATGTGAAGCTCGTTTACGTTGGAGATGGACGAAATAATGTCGCTAATAGCTTACTAGTTGGTGGAGCGATCGTTGGAATGGATGTACGTATTTGTACACCGGAATCTTTATGGCCAGAACAGGAAGTAATTGATTTAGCAAAAAAATATAACGAACGGGTAATGGTAACAAGTAATGTTAAAGAAGCTGTTGAGGGTGCGGATGTAATCTATACAGATGTATGGGTATCTATGGGGGAAGAAGAAAAATTTGCTGAACGTGTCGAGTTATTGAAACCTTATCAAGTAAATATGCAAATGATTAAAGAAACAGGAAATGAAAATATGATTTTCTTACATTGTTTACCTGCATTCCATGATGTTGAAACGATGTATGGTGAGGAAGTTTATGAAAAGTATGGGTTGAAAGAAATGGAGGTAACTGACGAAGTATTCCGCAGTAAACATTCAAAAGTATTTGATCAGGCTGAAAATAGAATGCATACAATTAAAGCTGTTATGGCAGCTACTTTAGGAAACATGGAGTAGAGAAGAAAGGGGATTTTCCTTTCTTCTTTCCCCTCCTTTAGGCACTATCATTCACTATTGCGTTAGTATTGTTATTGCAATTAAAGAGAGGTGAGTGGAATGGGTGAAGATAAGAAATTAGGATTGTTTACTTTAACGGCTCTTGTAGTTGGTTCTATGATTGGCGGTGGAGCATTTAATTTAGCAAGTGATATGGCAAAAGGTGCTGGTGCTGGAGCCATTATTATTGGTTGGGTTATAACAGGAATTGGGATGATTGCGCTTGGGTTATCTTTTCAAAATCTAACTGTAAAGCGGCCAGATTTAGATGGTGGTATTTTTAGTTATGCAAAAGCAGGATTTGGTAATTTTATGGGGTTTAATAGTGCGTGGGGATATTGGCTATCTGCCTGGCTTGGTAATGTAGCTTACGGCACATTATTGTTTTCTTCATTAGGTTATTTCTTCCCAATCTTTGAAGGCGGTCAAAATGTAGCATCCATTATTGGTGCAAGCGTATTATTATGGTGTGTTCACATGTTAATTTTACGTGGAGTTCAATCAGCAGCACTTGTGAATTTAGTAACTACAATCGCAAAATTAGTACCTGTATTTGTATTTATTGTTATAGGAATCTTCGCGTTTCATATTGATACGTTCCTAGATGGATTTTGGGGACAAACTGGTTCTTTTTCATGGGGAGCGGTTGGCAGCCAAGTTAAAAGTACAATGCTTGTAACTTTATGGGTGTTCATTGGGGTAGAAGGGGCTGTTGTTTTATCTAGTCGAGCAAAAAATAGAAGTGATGTAGGGAAAGCGACGGTTATTGGCTTAATTGGTACACTCATCATTTACATTTTAATTACATTACTGTCTCTTGGACTTATGCAACAAGCAGATATTGCTAATTTGAAAAGTCCAGCTATGGCTTATTTATTTGAAAGCGTTGTTGGAAAATGGGGTGCTATCTTTATTAATTTAGGTTTAGTCATATCTGTATTAGGTGCTTGGTTAGGATGGACTTTACTTGCTTCTGAAATTCCGTATTTAGCTGCTAAAGACGGAGTATTTCCAAAATGGTTTGCAAAAGAAAATAAAAATAAGGCTCCAATAAATTCATTATGGATAACAAATGGCTTAATTCAAATGTTCTTATTAACATTCGTCGTTTCCGATCAGGCGTATAACTTTGCATTCTCGTTAGCATCTTCAGCTATTTTAATCCCATATGCTTTTTCAGCATTTTATCAACTGAAGCATAGCTTAAAGTCTGAAGAAGCGGATCGAAATAAAAATATAATAATTGGTTTGATAGCAAGTATTTATGGCGTGTGGTTAGTTTATGCAGCTGGTTTAGATTATTTATTACTAACAATGACTTTATATGCACCAGGTATTTTTATTTTCTACAATGTTCAAAAGCAAAAGAGTTCGAAGCAAATATTTACTCGAGTGGAATTAGCATCGTCGGTAGCGATTGGTGCTTTAGCATTCTTTGCCATTTATGGATTGATTACAGGAAGTATTACTTTATAAAGCGCTGTGAAAATGAAATCAATTGGAGGGTTGAAATATGGCACGAAGAAAAATTGTAGTTGCACTAGGGGGAAATGCGATACAGTCTGGAAAAGCTACTGCGGGAGCACAGCAAGAAGCGTTAGAAAAAACAGCGGAACAACTTGTGAAAATAATGGAAAATGATGTAGATATAGTAATTGCGCACGGAAATGGCCCACAAGTGGGGAATATTTTATTACAGCAAAAAGCTGCAGAAACGGAAAAGACACCTGCAATGCCATTAGATACTTGTGGTGCAATGAGTCAAGGGATGATTGGATATTGGATGGAAAATGCGATTGAAAAGGCATTGAAAAAACGGAATATAAAAAAAGACGTAGCAACGGTTATAACACGCGTTGTCGTGGATGAAAAAGATGAGGCATTTAAAAATCCAACTAAACCAATTGGTCCTTTTTATACAGAAGAAGAAGCCAGAAGATTAATGGAAGAAACAAAAGCAGTGTTTAAAGAGGATGCTGGCAGAGGGTGGAGACGTGTTGTTCCATCACCGAAGCCTGTAAGTATTCATGAGCATAAAGTGATTAATTCTTTGGTCGAGGATGGAAATATAGTAATAGCTGTTGGCGGTGGTGGAATTCCAGTGATTGATTCCGAAGAAGGGCTAAAAGGAACTGAAGCGGTTATCGATAAAGATTTCGCTGCGCAGAAACTAGCTGAATTAGTAGATGCCGATACGCTCGTAATTTTAACTGCAGTTGATCATGTGTATGTAAATTATAATCAACTGAATCAAAAGAAATTAGAGCATGTCACAGTGAATCAATTAGAAGAATACATTGAAGAACAACAATTTGCTGCGGGAAGTATGCTTCCAAAAATTGAAGCTGCTATTAATTTTGTTAATACAAATCCAAAAAGAAAAACAATTATTACGTCTTTAGAAAAAGTATATGAAGCACTAGAAGAAAAAGCTGGTACTATTATTTCTAAACAGAATGTATGCATGTATGTTTAAATAATTATGTACGCTATTTATTAGTAAAAAAGAATGAAGTTAGTAACTTCATTCTTTTTATTTATTAATATTTTTTGTACTCATTGTTCATAAAGTTTTCATGATGAAATCTGAATATATAAGTTAATTATGATAAAATTTAATTTGAATACGCTTTCTTGGTTTTTCGCTCCAACATACAGCAAGAGAGAGGGAATTTTATGAATAGACGGAACGTAGTTAAAGATTTAAAGCAGTTTGAATTATTTGCTCATTTAACAGAAAAGAAATTGAAAGGTTTGACGGAGTTTGTCTATTGGCGAACTTATAAAAAGGGTCAATTTTTATTTTTAGAAGGGGATTCAAGAGAAAGAATTTACTTCATGTTAGATGGTTTTGTAAAGTTAGAGCGGGTAAATCAAAGTGGGAATTTATTATATGAGGACTATGTAAAGCGGTATTCTATTTTTCCTTATGGTGGTATGTTTACAGACAGAGGATATAACTATACGGCAGAAGCGATGACAGATGTAGAAGTATACTATATTCCGACAGTAATTTTCGAAGATATGGTGAAATCTAGTAGGACGCAATTAATGTACGTTGTTCAGCAATTATCATCAATATTAAAACTAAACGAAAATCGAGTGCAAAATATTACAATTCCTAATGCACAAGATCGGGTCATTCAAACATTAAATTATTTAATGCAAGATTTAGGAGAACAGAGTGGCGAAACGATTGTAATTTCATGCCCACTTACAACAATTGAAATATCAAAAATATCTGGTACGTCCCGAGAGACGGTTAGCGGCGTATTAAAACAATTAAAAAACGATAGTATTGTTACAATTCTGGATAAAAAAATTACAATACATAATCCAACATATTTCGAGGAAATCTCTATGTGAAAATTTCATATGGATTTTCTAATTCATATTGTATATTAATAAAGTTCTTTATATATTTATAAGGAGCTTTTTTACGTTATCCTCTATAAAAAGATTGTATAGTATGGTAATAATAGCTAAAATCGATAATAAAAAAGTAAGGGGAAGGAGAGAAAGAATGGTCCGAATTGAGTATGATCGATTAGTAGCTATTTGTTACAGTATAGGGGTTTTGTTATTATTAAAAATTCCAAACGATAATGAATTAATTGGGGAAAAACTATTCAATTTCTATAAGGTTCCGGTACATACATATATTTATATGGATTATAAAGTCTCAAATATATTGATTGTTTCTTTCGTACTACATGTAATTGCATTTATATTATTCGTAAAATGGATAGGAAAACAGGAATCTAGTACATTTAGAACAATGAATAAGGTAAAAGTAGTAGGCATTAGTATTTTGATTTTAATGATGCCGTTTATTTTAAATAACATCCTCCAGACATTGAATAAAACATGGTATTACGCAGGGAAAACAGGGGTAGAAGCAATAGAATATAAAAAAGAAGATAGCCAGTGTAGAATGGAGAAAAATGGAGAGGATATCGAACAAAAGTGCATTGTTACTTTAAAAAATTATCGTAATCATTCACAAGCATTAAAAGTTGTTTTATATGATAGTGCAAACGAGAATTCAAAAAGTTATCAAGTACCGAAACCAGTCTATTTACAAAAACATGAGACAAAGCAATTCGAATTTCAAATTCCTGTTGTTTATAATAGCGGTATTGAAAAAAATAAAGTACCAAATATTAAATTACATTCATTGCATGAAAATGATAGGAAATACAATTAATCCGTAATTGAAAGTTTATGAGTAGGAGTAATAATTTGAATCGATATAGAACATTAACTTGAATCATCCAACATGCTATAAGGCAGCGAACATGTTGGATGATTTTTTATTTTATTCCTCCTTTTTTACGTATGAAAAGGGGGAATACTTTGTTGAAAGTGAAAAACGTTGCAAGGGTCATATGCAGTCTTCACTTTACGTAGTCTTTGAAAATTAGAGCCATAATAACTAGTTTGCCAATTTTTTATGTCGATATCGGGCCAATTGACATAGTCGCCTAGTGTATAAGGATCTAAACTTTCTCGTAAGTCTTTAACCCAGCGTATATTTCGATTTTCTTCATCGTCGCATTTCCAAGAGGTAATATATTCTTGAACAATAATTGCCTTGCGATGGAAATAAGCGGTTTCATTAGGGGAAATATTTTCTACAGCACCTACGAGTGATTGGTGCCAAATGCTTGCCTCTTTATTTGGTGCATGAGAAAGAAAATATTTCATGATTTGAATGCCTTTAAGGGGAATAGGTTTATATACATAGGAACCAGAACGCTTGAATTTTTCAGGAATATTACCACTGTTAAAGAATTGGACGGCCTTTATATAAGGAACTTCATCTATAAAGAGAGAAGGATTACCAGTTTCAAGAAGAGGGGATAATAGGGGATAGAGTTCAGAAGGAGAGCCAACAAATTCACCTTTTACCTCAATTTTATTTCTTTGTTTGGAGAATAATTCGATAGATGAAGTGAGACGTTCATCTATATAAGGGGCCCAGTTTTGCCAAGCTTGAAATGCAGAAATAAAGTCTTTCCACTCCCATGTAAGTGAGAAAATGGATACGTTTTTTATAGGGTGGACTCGAAAGGTTAAGGAAGTAACAATGCCGAAATTTCCACCGCCACCGCCGCGGCATGCCCAAAACAAGTTAGGGTTTTCTTGTTCGTTTGCGCGAATGATTTTTGCGCCCAATTTACCGCATGCTTGTACCATTTCAACTTCTACTAATTGGTCACATGTTAATCCGAATAAGCGTGAAAGCATACCGATGCCACCGCCAAGCGTTAACCCAACAACCCCAACACTTGCACTTGTGCCAGCTGGTATTGTAACACCATATTTCCAAAGCTCTTTATAAACAGTACCAAGATTTGCACCAGCTTCAATTGTTGCTGTTAACTTCTCTGTATTAACAGTAATTCGATGCATTTCACTCACATCAATAATAAGTCCGCCATTTAAAAGAGAGAAATTTTCATAACTATGCCGCCCACTTCTTAAGCGAAAAGGTATATGACGTTCGCGTGCCCATTTTAAGGCGTTACACACATCATTTTTATTTTGACAAAAAACAATAATACAAGGGAGTTTTGGAATACTTAAATTTAAATTTATTCGGGCCACGTCATAGTCAGGATCTGAAGGTACGACGACACGACCGGTTAATTTTGTATGTTTCAATTTATAGCTCCTTCCTAAAATAATTCAGGCTTTTTATTAATATATGAAAAAGGTCTGTAATACGCGTGGACAAGGAGAGGAGAAGAATGAGATTTGCCTTGGCGAGAAATAAATAAAGCATAAGAAGAAGGAATCTACATAGAGTTCAATGAAAACAGTTGCAAACTATTCATATTTTGTTATGATAGTGTTACGAAAACGTTTGCATAAAATTCCGATGGGATGCAAAAGGAGAGAATTAGTATGAATAAGACATGGTGGAAAGAAGCTGTCGCTTATCAAATTTATCCACGAAGCTTTATGGATTCAAATGGTGATGGTATTGGAGATTTACAAGGTATTATTGCAAAGCTGGATTATTTAAAAGATTTAGGTATAGATGTAATTTGGATTTGTCCAATGTATAAGTCACCTAATGATGATAATGGCTATGACATTAGTGATTATCAAGATATCATGGATGAGTTTGGTACGATGGAAGACTTTGATGCTTTACTAGATGAAGTTCATAAGCGTGATATGAAGCTTATTATTGATTTAGTTATTAATCATACGAGTGATGAACATCCGTGGTTTATTGAATCTCGTTCATCTAAAGACAATCCGAAGCGTGATTGGTACATTTGGCATGATGGTAAAGACGGCGTAGAACCAAACAACTGGGAAAGTATTTTTAATGGTTCGGCATGGGAATATGATGAAGTAACAGAACAATATTATTTACATTTATTCTCACGTAAACAACCAGATTTAAACTGGGAGAATAAAGAAGTTCGTGAAGTGTTATACGATACAGTTAATTGGTGGCTTGATAAAGGGATTGATGGTTTCCGTGTTGATGCAATTAGCCATATTAAAAAAGAAGATGGCTTCAAGGATATGCCAAATCCAAAAGAATTAAAATATGTACCATCTTTTGATAAACATATGAATGTGGACGGTATTCAACCTTTATTAGAAGAGTTAAAAGAAAATACATTTTCTAAGTACGATATTATGACTGTTGGTGAAGCTAATGGCGTTAAGATTGAAGATGCTGAGCTTTGGGTTGGAGAAGAGCAAGGTAAATTCAATATGGTATTCCAGTTTGAACATTTAAGCTTATGGGATGCAGAAAAGAAGAAAGACCTTGATGTTGTAGGATTGAAAAAGGTATTAACGAAATGGCAAAAAGGATTAGAAAATAAGGGATGGAATGCTTTATATATCGAGAATCACGATAAGCCACGTATCGTTTCAACGTGGGGAGATGATAAACAATATTGGCGTGAAAGTGCAACAGCTCTAGGAGCGATGTATTTCTTTATGCACGGTACACCGTTTATTTATCAAGGACAAGAAATTGGTATGACAAATGTTCAGTTACCAAATATTGAAGATTACGATGATGTAGCAATTAAAAATTTATATCGAGAGAAAATTGCAGAGGGCGTATCACATCAAGATATGATGGAAATTATATGGGCTTCTTGCCGTGATAATTCACGTACACCTATGCAGTGGAACGATGAGATGAATGCTGGTTTCACAACAAGTGCACCTTGGTTTGGCATGAATCCAAATTACAAAGAAATTAATGTTGAAAAGCAAAAAAATGACGAAAAGTCTATTTTCAATTTCTATAAGAAAATGATTGCCTTGAAAAAAGAGCATGATGTATTGAATTATGGTACGTACGATTTACTTTTAGAGGACGATCCACAAATTTATGCGTATACACGTACGTTACAGGATGAAAAAGTCATTGTAATTAGTAATATCTCAAAAGAGGAAGCTGTGTATAATGAGCCTTTATTCGCACTAGAACGCAAACGTTTGCTTTTAAATAACTATGAAGTTGCAGAACATGAACAAGTAACTACAATCACGTTAAAACCTTATGAAACAAGGGTTTATCGCATTTCATAATAAAAAAGGATGCTCTTTGAGCATCTTTTTTTTATGAAAAAAAATAAATTTCTATTGCAATGTGAAAACGCTTTTATTAAAATAGATTTATGAAAACGGTTGCGCAATAAAAAATAGGGATATAAGGAATCGTTTTCATAAGAGAGACAGAAATTATAATTTAAATCATTATGTTGTTATAAATAAAGGGGAGGAAGAACAGATGAAAATTACGTCTTTTGATTTTTGGCAAAAGTTCGGGAAGGCATTATTAGTTGTTGTAGCTGTAATGCCAGCAGCGGGCTTAATGATTTCCATCGGGAAGTTAATTGGGATGTCTGCTGGGGATATTAACGCAGTTCATACAATTGCTCGCGTAATGGAAGACATCGGTTGGGCAATTATTACAAATTTACACATTTTATTCGCAGTAGCAATTGGGGGATCTTGGGCGAAGGATCGCGCAGGTGGTGCATTTGCAGCACTATTAGCATTCGTCTTAACAAATAGAATTACAGGAGCTATATTTGGCGTAAACGCTCAAATGTTAGCGGATTCAAAAGCAACAGTTTCTTCAGTATTAGCAGGAGATTTAGTTGTAAAAGATTACTTTACTTCTGTACTTGGTGCACCAGCATTAAACATGGGAGTTTTCGTAGGGATTATCACAGGTTTCCTAGGAGCTACTTTATATAACAAGTATTATAACTATAATAAACTGCCACAGGCATTAGCATTCTTTAATGGAAAACGATTCGTACCATTCGTTGTAATTGTTTGGTCTACAGTCACTGCGATTGTATTATCACTTTTATGGCCGTTTATCCAAAGTGGATTAAATGAATTTGGTCGTTGGATTGCAGCATCTAAAGATAGTGCGCCAGTTGTTGCGCCATTTGTATATGGAACTTTAGAACGTTTATTATTACCATTTGGATTACATCATATGTTAACGATTCCGATGAACTACACAGAGCTAGGCGGAACATACACGATGTTAACTGGCTCAAAAGCTGGACAAATCGTAGCGGGACAAGATCCATTATGGCTTGCATGGATTACAGATTTAAATAACTTATTAGCAAATGGAGATACGAAAGCATATAACGATTTATTAAATAACGTTGTGCCAGCTCGTTTCAAAGCAGGACAAGTTATCGGCTCAACAGCAGCACTAATGGGGATCGCGTTTGCGATGTTCCGTAATGTTGATAAAGAAAAACGTGCAAAATATAAACCAATGTTCTTATCAGCAGCATTAGCAGTATTCTTAACAGGTGTAACAGAGCCAATCGAATTCATGTTCATGTTTATTGCTCCAGTATTATATGTTGTATATGCAATTACAACAGGGCTTGCATTCGCATTAGCAGATTTAATTGATTTACGTGTTCACGCATTCGGATTTATTGAGTTAATTACACGTACACCAATGATGGTTAACGCAGGTCTAACAAGAGATTTAATCAATTTCGTTATCGTTTCATTAGTGTTCTTCGGTCTTAACTTTACATTATTCAACTTCTTAATTAAAAAGTTCAATTTACCAACACCAGGTCGTGCGGGTAACTATATTGATAATGAAGATGAGTCATCAGAAGGAACAGGAAACGTACAAGATGGTTCATTAGCAACAAAAGTTATCGATTTATTAGGTGGAAAAGAAAATATTGCTGACGTAGATGCTTGTATGACACGTTTACGTGTAACAGTAAAAGATTTAGATGTTGTTGCACCAGAAGCACAATGGAAACAAAATGGTGCTTTAGGACTTATCGTAAAAGATAAAGGTGTACAAGCAGTATATGGCCCGAAAGCTGACGTATTAAAGTCAGACATTCAAGATATGTTAGGTGCGTAATAATATGAAATTGCTAACTTTAAATTGTCACTCTTGGCAAGAAGAGAATCAAATTGAAAAAATAAAGTATCTTGCTAAAGTAATTCAAGAAGAAGATTATGATGTGATCGCATTGCAAGAAGTAAGTCAGTCTATACAAGCTGAAAATGTATGCGGTAACAAGAAAAAAGATAATTTTGGACTTTTACTGCTAGAAGAGTTAAGAGCATTAAATGTAAAAGAATACAATATTATTTGGGATTTCTCTCATATTGGATATGATGTGTACGAGGAAGGATTAGCAATTATAACAAAGCACAACATTGTAAAGGAAGATACGTTCTTTATCTCAGAAAATAAGGATACAACGTATTGGAAAACACGCAAAATTGTAAGTGCAACAATTGCTTATAATGATAAGAATATAACGTTTTATTCTTGCCATCTTGGCTGGTGGAATGATGAAGAAGAATCATTCAAAGACCAAGTTGATCGTTTAATGGAGCGTGTAAATAGCAATGAACTTTCCTTCTTAATGGGTGATTTTAATAACAATGCTCGTTTGGAAGGAGAGGGTTATGAGTATATGATGCAAAAAGGTTTATATGACACATATGAACTAGCGATAGAGAAGGATGAAGGAACAACTGTCCAAGGTGAGATTGCTGGTTGGGATGAAAATAAACATAATTTGCGAATCGATTTAATATTGTGTAACCAAAGTAAAACAGTTCATTCTTCAAAAGTTATTTTTAATGGCACAAACCGAAATGTAATTTCAGATCATTTCGGTGTAGAGATGCAATTAGACATATAATAGAAGAAATCCTCACAGATTATAAAAAGCTGTGAGGATTTTTTAATGAATACAAGTATTTCCAAGAGAAAATACTTGTATTTTTTATGACATTTCCTATATATTTGTTATTACTGAATGTAAAACCAATTTGGTCATTTTGTATTCATGTTTTCACTTACTTCGTTATATAATGAAGTAAGTGAAATATTTAATAGGGAAAATAATGCATTTTCGTTTAATCCACGATGTAGAAAGTGATATAATTGCAAAATGTATGTATCATTTTCTAAAGAAGGAAAAATATATAATTAGGTGATAACTTTTATGAAACAAATTTGGCGTATTTATAAGACAGATTTACGGAATGTAGCCAAACATTGGGCTGCAATTGTTATTGTTTTAGGGTTAATGATTTTACCATCGTTATATGCATGGTTTAACATTAAAGCTTCTTGGGATCCTTACGGAAATACGAAAGGAATCCAGATTGCAGTTTCTAACCAAGATGTTGGATCAAATTTAAGAGGGAAAGATATTAACATCGGGGAAGAAATTGTAGATTCACTTAAGAAGGACAAAAATTTCGGGTGGAAGTTTGTTGATGAAAAGCAAGCAATTTATGGAGTAGAGCGTGGAGATTATTCCGCAAGTATTACTATTCCAAAAGATTTTTCTGAAAAGATTGCAACAGTCTTGAATGAAAATCCACAGAAACCAGAAATTGATTACTATGTAAATGAAAAGGTGAATGCCATTGCACCGAAGATTACAGCTAAAGGTGCATCGGGTCTTACAGAAGAGGTTAGTAAAAACTTTGTTAAAACAGCAAACGGTGAGATTTTTAAAATCTTCAATGACCTTGGAATCGATTTAGAAACTAACTTACCGAGTATTGAGAAGGTCAAGGATCTTGTCTTTAAGTTAGAAGCACAGTTCCCAGAAATGAATACACTTGTGGATAAGGCATTAGATGATGCGACTCGGGCAGAAGATGTTGTGAAAGTAGCGCAAAAAGAGTTACCAGTTGTAGAAAGTGTTATGAATGATGGGCAAGAAGCGTTAGGGAATTTAGATAAATTCTTTGCGAGAAATGATGAAACATTGAAACGTGCTCCAGGAACTATTAAGAATAATTTAATTGTAATGCAACAAGGTTTAGATAGTGCGGCAGCAATTACAGATTTCTTAAAAAATCCATCATTTGATTCTAATCTGACACTTCCAGATCCGGCTAAATTCCCAGTGTTGCCTAATATAACTATTCCGCACGTACCACAAATACCAGAAATTCCAGCGTTACCGCAAGTGAATGGTGAGGGGTATAAAAATATTGCTACAAATATTGATCAAACTGTAAACAATGTTTTCAATTCTACTCGTGTTGGAACGGCATATGTGAAAAGTGTTATGGATGGGCTTCAAAATAAGGGTGTGGACCCAGCTGTAGCTCAGAAAAACGTTCAGGATGCTTCAAAACTTCTCCAAGACCGTATTGATAGTGTTTCATATTTAATTGATTTCTTTACAACTTTTAAAGAATCAGCTTCAACGGACTTTGGTAAGCAGTTCTTTGGAAACAGAGCGGAAAGTCTAAAAGTGCTTAAAAATTCTATGGTGGATGTTAATAACAGAGTTAAGCATGTAGGAGATTTAATTAGTTCGGGACAAGAAGTTAAACAAGATGTGCGAGATGGTATTAATCAAAAACTAGACACAGTGAATAATTTAGTTAATCAGGCTGAGAAGGACTATAACGCAACATTTGTAGCTGATTTTGAAAAAGCAGTAAGCACAGCTGAGCAATTGAAAAACAAAGCTGAAAATGTAAAAGAAGACGCTCAGCAGTTAAGAGGGAATTTAAATCAAGATATAAAAGCAGCAAATGATTTAGTAAACCAAACAAATGAAGCATTAGACAATGGTAGGGAAAAATATGATAAGGCTGTAAATGATTACAGCAGATTAAAAACGGAGCTTGAAAAAGCAAGAGAAGACTTAAGTAACAAAGGTGTTAATGGATTAGATTCTACAAAAGTAGCCTTAAATGATTTAAATGGACAGTTCAAAGCAGGATGGAATTTAGTTAATGATATGATTCCGGTTATGGAAAGTACAAATAAAGTTTTGGGCGATGTGAATAGTGATAAAAATCTTAATGGCACAATTGCTAAGTTAAATAAAGCAAAAGATGGTTTGCAAAAAGGAATGGATTTAACTGATAAAGGAATTGACGCTATTAATAAAGGTCAAAAACCAGCAGCAGATGTTATTGAAAGTATTAATCAAGTATCTAAAAGTGTTTCAGGACAAATAGGTGACATCTTAGCTAATTACGATTCAGAAATTGTTCCAAACTTTAACGCAGCAATTGCTCGTACAAAAGAGATGTCTAAAAATACATCTCAAATTTTAGGCGAGGCAGATAAGAAGCTTCCAGATGTGAAAAAATTACTTGAAGACTCATCAAAAGGCTTAGTAGATGGTCAAAAGAAAATTGCAGATATTAAAGCTGAAATGCCAGCTACTGAGAAAAAGATTAAAGAATTAGCAGATAAAATTCGTGATTTTGAATCTGAAGAGGATATAAAAGACATCATACGCTTATTAAAGAATGATGTTGAAAAGCAAAGTGACTACTTTGCAAATCCAGTAAATTTAAAAGAGAATAAATTATTTGCAATGCCGAACTACGGTTCAGCAATGTCACCATTCTATACAGTGCTTGCATTATGGGTAGGCGCATTATTAATGGTTTCGTTATTAACGGTAGAAGTACATGAAGAGGGCGCGAATTATAAGAGCCATGAAGTTTACTTCGGACGTTTATTAACATTCTTAACGATAGGTCTTTCACAAGCGTTTATCGTATCAATGGGAGATATATTCTTACTCGGTACGTACGTAGTCGATAAGTTCTGGTTTGTGTTATTTAGTTTATTTATCGGTGGAGTCTTTGTTTGTATCGTATACTCACTCGTTTCTATTTTCGGAAACGTTGGGAAATCGATGGCGATTATTTTACTTGTACTACAAGTAGCAGGATCGGGTGGTACGTTCCCAATTCAAATGACACCACCATTCTTCCAAGCGATTTATCCGTTCTTACCATTCACATATGCAATTAGTGCAATTCGTGAAACAGTTGGCGGAATGCTTTGGGATATAGTAATAAGAGATTTACTTGTGTTAAGTGTTTTCGTAGTAGTTATGATTATTGCTGCGTTATTACTGAAAACACCAATTAACAAATCGAGTGAAAAGTTTGTTGAGAACGCAAAAGGAAGTAAAATTATTCATTAAAAATAAAAGGTTCCTACCGATAGTGGTAGGAACCTTTTTGTTTAATCAAATTTTAATTTCTTTAATGCTTCTGCGAATGGATTGTTTAATGGTTCTTCTTCTTTGTTCTGTTGTTTCATATATTTTTGAACGTCGCGCTTATCAGCTTTGCTGCCGGATTCTTTTTTACGTCTCTCTTGGAATGTAGAAAGTTTCTCACGATAGCCACATTTACATGCGAAAATTTGGCCCGCTCCTTCACCACGTAGTTCTAGTTTCTTCTTACATTGCGGACAACGAGCGTTTGTTGTACGAGATACATTTTTACGATGACCACACTCACGGTCTTGGCAAACGAGCATTTTACCTTTTTTGCCGTTTACTTCTAACATCGGTTTACCGCAGTCTGGACAAGACTTCGTTGAAATGTTGTCATGTTTATATTTTTTATCACTCGATTTAATTTCAGCAACAATTTCTTTCGTATAGTTCTTCATTTCTGAAATGAATACTTCTTTCTTTAATTTTCCTTTAGCGATAGCTTCTAACTTTTGCTCCCATTCACCAGTTAGTGTAGGAGATTTCAGTTCTTCTGGCACTAAATCAAGTAACTGACGGCCTTTTGAAGTAATATGAATATCTTTACCACGTTTTTCAAGTAAGAACGAATTGAATAACTTGTCGATAATATCAGCACGCGTTGCTACAGTACCTAATCCACCAGTTGACTTTAACGTGTCAGCAAGTTGTTTGTTTTGCGTATCCATGTATTTTGTTGGGTTTTCCATCGCTGAAAGTAATGTTGCTTCATTAAACCGTGCAGGTGCTTTCGTTTGACCTGATGTTTGGACAATTAGTTTTATGTTTAATGTATCGCCTTTTTCGATTCGAGGTAAGATTTGTTCTCTTACATCATCGATTGCATCATCATCTTCAAATCGATTTTCATAAACCTCTTTCCAACCAGCATGTAAAATCGTTTTTCCGCGTGCGATGAACGTTTCGTCACCAATTTTCGTGCGCAATGTTAGTTGTTCATATTCAAAGGCCGGGAATAAAACAGCTAAGAAACGTTTTACAACTAAGTCATAAATTTTACGCTCTTTATCTGTGAAAGCTGAGAAGTTTACATAGCTCTCTGTTGGAATAATTGCGTGATGATCACTTACTTTACTATCATCAACAAATGATTTATTAGATTTTACAGGTTTCTGCAATACTTTATGTGCTAAAGGACGGTATTCTCCAACTCCGCAAGCCTTCAGACGCTCTGGAAGTGTTCCGACAATATCAGATGAAATATAGCGTGAATCTGTACGAGGGTACGTTAAAACTTTATGCTGTTCATATAATTTTTGCATAATGTTTAATGTTTCTTTCGCAGAGTAACCAAATATTTTATTCGCATCACGTTGTAGCTCAGTTAAATCGTAAAGACCAGGAGCGAACGATTTCTTTTGTTTTTTATCAATGTCTACAACAGTAGCATTTTGCTTACTAATTTTGTTCACGATTGCATCAGTTTTTTCTTTATTAAAGCTACGGCTATTTCCTTTTGTATCTTGCCAAGTTAGCTTTAATCTCTCAGCTGTTTGAGCTTCGATACCATAGAAAGTTTGAGCTTTGAAATGTTTGATTTCATCTTCACGGCTTGCAATCATGGCTACAGTAGGTGTTTGAACACGACCACAATTTAGTTGGGCATTAAAGCGAGTAGTTAATGCTCGAGTCGCATTAAGCCCGATATACCAGTCAGCCTCTGAACGTGCGACAGCCGAAGCATATAGATTTTCATATGCTTTTCCTGGTTTTAAATTTGCGAAGCCATCTTTAATTGCTTTATCGGTAACAGATGAAATCCATAGACGTTTAATCGGTTTCTGCATTTTAACTTTATCGATAATCCAGCGTGCGACCAACTCTCCCTCACGACCGGCGTCAGTAGCTATAATGATTTCATTTACATCTTTTCTAATAAGCTGACTTTTCACAGCGTTAAACTGTTTCCCTGTTTGTTTAATAACTGTTAGTTTTAAACGCTCAGGTAGCATTGGTAAATCTTCTAAATCCCACTTTTTATATTTCACATCATAGCTTTCTGGATCAGCTAATGTAACGAGATGGCCTAAAGCCCAAGTAACAATATATTTACTACCTTCAAGATAGCCGTTTCCTTTTTTATCACATTTCAGTACACGTGCGATATCACGTGCAACAGAAGGTTTTTCAGCAATTACAATACTTTTTGCCATATTTAAAAACATCCTTTCAAATTTCCATACGTTAAATATAGCATACATCTTTGTTCTATTCAGTCTCGCGGAAGGTTTGAGTTATTTGTGATGAAATATACCGGGGAGAGTTTTACTTATGTAAATAAAAGATTTATATAAATGTAAGATTTTAAAGGGTATCCATTGACATTGTAAATGAATTTTATTTTTATTATATAAAGGCGAAAAATGGTTGAACCAGGAGAGTTAAGATCTCTATCATTCTTAAAAGGAAAGAACTTGTTATTTTATTAGAATAAGAGTAGACTTTGAAGTAGATGAATAAGTAACACATGGGAGTTTGTGGATGCAAACTGAGAGTATGACTAATCCGTCATTGACCATTTGAACCTGTTGGATAATGCCAGCGTAGGGAGAGTGTAAAAGCACATGTTCAGGCACTTTGCGTACGCGCAAAGTGCCTTTTTGTGTATATCCCATCATTATAGTTAGGGGATGAGAAGGATGAATATGAAAGAAATTAGTAAAGTAGTGGATTTGGTGAGAGAGTCTAATCCGCTCGTTCATAATATTACAAATGTTGTTGTAACAAATTTTACAGCTAACGGTTTGTTAGCGTTAGGGGCATCGCCTGTAATGGCGTATGCAAAAGAAGAAGTAGCAGAAATGGCTAGCATTGCTGGAGCGTTAGTATTAAATATGGGGACACTTCGTCCTGAAGAAGTAGAAGCAATGTTGCTTGCTGGTAAATCAGCAAACACGAATGATGTACCAGTATTATTTGATCCAGTTGGTGCAGGCGCAACTTCTTATCGGACAGAAGTTGCGAGACATATTCCGGCTGAAATCGATTTAGCGATTATCCGCGGAAATGCAGCTGAAATAGCGAACGTTATTAATGAAAGATGGGAAATTAAAGGGGTAGACGCCGGTGCTGGAAATGGCGATGTCGTAAGTATTGCAAGGCAGGCAGCAGACGAATTGAATACAGTTGCGGTGATTACTGGAAAAGAAGATGTTGTTACAGACGGAGAGCGAACTATTCTTATTCGAAATGGTCATCCCATTTTAACGAAAGTTACGGGAACTGGCTGTTTACTAACTTCTGTAATAGGAGCATTTGTAGCAGTAGAAAAGGATTATGTAAATGCAGCAGTAGCGGCATTAACGTTTTATGGTGTAGCTGCGGAACTGGCAGCTGCTAAGACAGTGGAAAAGGGACCTGGTAGTTTCCAAATTGAATTTTTAAATCAGTTAGCGAATACAACTTCAGATGATATTGAGAAGTATGGGAAGATTGAGGTTATACAGTAAGGAGGGGAACTAGATGTCGCGTATTACAATGGATAAAATGTCTAGGTTATTACCAGTATATTTTATTATGGGAAGTAACAATTGTACGAAGGAGCCACTACAAGTATTGAGAGATGCACTTGAAGGCGGTATAACAATTTTTCAATTTCGTGAAAAGGGGGAAGGCGCTTTAACGGGAGAGAAACGTATTTGTTTCGCAAAAGAACTACAAGAAATTTGTAAGGAGTATGGTGTACCATTCATCGTAAATGATGATGTGGAACTAGCTCTTGAGTTAGATGCAGATGGCGTGCATGTTGGACAAGATGATGAAGGAATTACTTCTGTTCGTGAAAAAATGGGAGATAAAATTGTTGGTGTATCTACCCATACAATTGAAGAAGCATGCTGGGCAATTGAAAACGGAGCTGATTATTTAGGTGTTGGCCCTATTTTCCCAACGAGTACGAAAAAAGATACGAAAGCAGTTCAAGGAACGAAAGGTTTAACCCACTTTAGAGAACAAGGAATTATGATACCGATTGTTGGTATCGGTGGGATTACGATTGAAAATACCGCTTCGGTTATAGAAGCCGGTGCGGATGGTGTCTCTGTTATTTCTGCGATTAGTTTAGCGGAATCTGCGTATGAGAGTACGAAGAAGCTAGTAGAGGAAGTAAGTAAGAGTTTGTAGAAAAAAGCTATGTAGTATTAAAACGCTACATAGCTTTTTGTTTGTTTTTGATATTAAAAATTAGAAATAGGGAGGAGATTGTTTGAAACGGAATAGGTTTGTAGAGTTGCAAAATGAGTTGTTTCGTTTATTTGAAAAAGGGGAATTTGATGCCGTTTATAGATGCATAGATGAAACGAAAAGGGAGTTTCCTGAAAGAATGGATAAAACGAGTTTTTGGCAAGCTTGTGCATATTCAGTGGAAGGTAAGCATGAAGAGGCAATTGCTATTCTTAATGAAGCCATACAAAGGGGAATTTGGTGGAACCCATATACACTCATGCATGATGAAGATTTAAAAGGATTACAGGATAAAATAGATTTTAAGCCAATAGTCAAAAAGTGCGAAGAGATTTTGAAGGGGCATCAGATGATGAGTCAGTCAAAATTATTTACTTATGGAAATGAAAAAGCGCAGGCAGGTATATTTTCTTTACATTGGAGAGGATCAAACATAAATGATTTTGCACCATATTGGTGTGAAGAAGAAATACTACGTGAGTATATGTTAGGTTTTTCTCAATCCTCACAAATATATGGAATGAATTCTTATAGCTGGGATAATCATGAGATAGCTATAAAAGATGTTATGAAAAGTTTTAATGATTTTACAAATAAATATAACTTGGAAGATATCATCATCGCGGGAGCTTCTCAAGGGGGGAAGATAGCAATAGAGTTAGCGTTAAAGAATATGTTAGCGACTCAAAAGTTTATTGCGGTTATACCTGCTATTCGAGATGTAGAGGCAATTGAAAGTATCGTTATATCGAATGATATAACGAATGTGAAAGGATATATTGTCACGGGAGATAAAGATCAATTTTATGAAAACACACTTCAAGTAATGTCTATGTTCGAGAAATATAATGTGAACTGTAAATTAATTGTGAGAAAAGGATTAGGTCATCTTTTCCCAGAGGACTTTACACAAATAGTAAAGAACATAATGGAAGAATGGACGGTTAAAAATATTTAAACAAACGTTTGATTAAAAAAGCACAAACCCTTTAAAATTGTAGGTTTGTGCTTTTATTTAAAACATAATGGAAATTAAGAGCATTCCAATTCCGATAGAAGTGAATGTTGCAATTAGGCCCGGAATCATAAAGCTATGATTTAATACATATTTACCGATGCCTGTTGTACCAGTGCGGTCAAAGTTAATTGCAGCAACGATTGTCCCGTAGTTTGGAATGAAGAAGTATCCATTTACTGCAGGGAACATTGCAATAAGTAATGCCGGCGGAATACCAAGTGATAGTCCAAGTGGCATTAAAGCACGAACTGTTGCTGCTTGGCTATACAGTAAAATAGATAGAATGAATAATGCGATAGCAAATAGCCATGGTGCGCTAGTCACTAAGTGCTGAATTGATCCTTGAATCATATTTAAGTTTCCGTTAAAGAAAGTATCTCCCATCCAAGCGATACCGAAAATAGCAACAACTGCTGTTGCCCCCGCTTTAAAGACGTTACCAGACACAATGCTTTCTACATTTGGTTTACAGAAAATAATAATAAGAGCTGCAATAGTTAACATAACCATTTCAATTGTGTTTGGCATGGAAAGACGAGCTAACTTCCCGTCAACCATCCATCCCGGACGAAGTGCTTCAAATGAACCAAGAAGTACGACAAGGAAAGTTCCTACTAGGAAAAGGATAACTGATAATTTAGCACCTTTTACACCCACAAATTCTTTTTTCTCTTCAAGTTTAGGGATCATTCCCTCTTTTAATCGCTTCAAGTATTCAGGATCTTCATTTAATTCTTTTCCCATTTTACTAGCAACGAATGCAGCTACCATACAAGCGATGAAAGTAGAAGGGATGCTGACTTTTAAAATATCTAACAAGGTGATTTTATAGTCGGCTAACATTGCTAAAAGTGCAACTGTTGCAGCCGATATTGGACTAGCTGTAATTGCCTGTTGGGAAGCGATAACGGCAATTGACATTGGTCGTTCAGGTCTAATTCCTGATTCGCGAGATACTTCGGCGATAACGGGAAGTACAGAATAAGCGACATGACCAGTTCCCGCGCATAGCGTGAATAAATAAGTAACAATAGGAGCAAAAAATGTAATGCGCTTTGGATTTTTTCGTAATGCTTTCTCAGCGAGATGGACAAGGTAATCCATTCCTCCAGCAGCTTGCAAAGCACCGGCAGCTGTAATTACTGCTAAAATCATAAGCATTACATCAATAGGAGGAGCTGTAGGTTGTAAGTGGAAGACGAAAACAAGTATTGCCATACCAACGCCACCCATTACTCCTAGACCAACTCCGCCTAAGCGTGCGCCAATAAAAATGCAGAGTAGTAACGTAAGAAATTGTAGCCAAAACATGATAAACTACCTCCGAAATTAGTAAGTTAAGATATATTCGAATAGTTTAATTTGAATGAAAATTAAATGAATATCCAGAATAATCCTTGTGTTGTATACGTTTTTTATTATATAACACAAGAAATGTAACATTCACGAACTTTGTTAAATTATTTCGAAAAAATAATACATTAAAACTTTATATTTACATCTTTAAATGGGTGGACATTTTAATTTTTATGTTGTAATATTTGGAAGAGAATATTTTAATTCTCATAGAACTCCCATATCGTTCAACTCGTTCAGCGAGAAAGGCAAACTTATGGAAACATGAGGACGCAAAACTACAGGGGCTAAGGTCAAACGACTATGCTAGCCAGTTACCGGACGGATAGGGTTGGTCTTGACCAATGCTTTTTCATTGGTCTTTTTTTTATTTATAAACAAATGAGAACTTTTATCATTTATTAATAAGGTTTATATTTTAATAGTTTTACTTTATATTAAGTTAATTAAGAAAGGTGATGTCAATGAAAAAATATTGGCACAAGCTATCATTTCTTCAAAAAAATGTATTGTTAACTGTGTCAGTTATTTTGACGCTTGTTGGTACTATGGGAGCGTTAAGTTTTAACATGTTTCAAAATAGTGTGATGTCTATATTTGAAAGGCATTCTTTTGAAACAGGAGATACGGTGTTACATAAATTAGACGCAGAAATATTGAGAGATGTTGCAAAAGACCCAACGGCAGAAAGAGAAAAAAGAGAGAAATTAACAGAGAAATTAGATGAATCAACGAAAGAATTGAACAGTGTTGGACAAACGTATGTTGTTGGAGCGAAAAAAAATGAAAAAGGTGAGTTACAAATCGTCGGTTTGTCTACAGGTTTAGCAAATGTTGTTGAAGTAAAGCCGGGAGACTATTATAAACAACCAGATCGTTGGATGAAAGCATATGATAAAGTAATGAGCACGAAAAAAGCAAATATGACAGAAGTATATGAAGACGAATTAGGATCATGGGTAACGATATTAGAGCCAATTAAAGATGGAGAAGATAATATTGTGGCAATTGTTGCAGCCGATGTAGATGCCTCTATTGTTCCTATTACAAAGGAAAAATTCATTGTACAAGGTCTAATGTTTATTTGTATTTCTGTTTTAATTGCAACTGTTATTCAATTCTTAATTGTACGTAACGCACTTGCTCCATTGCGAGATTTACGTGAAGGATTACGCAAAGTCGGTGAAGGTGATTTAAGTATTAAATTAGAGGAAAGACCAGATGATATTGGTATTATTAATGCGTATTTTAATAATACCATCGAGAAGTTTAAAGGAATTATAGATAAAGTGAAGCAGACAGCAGAACAGGTTTCTTCATCTTCACAAGAATTGTCAGTGAGTACGAAAGAGAATAGCATGGCAGTCCAAGGAATCGTAAGTTCTATGGTTGAGTTAAGAGCTGGCGCTCAGTCACAAGAAACTTCAGTACCACAGTATTTAGGTATTGTATGTGAAATGGAAGATAAGATGGAAGAGATAACGAATGCTGCAAAACAAATGGCGAAAGAGTCTGAAGGTATGGAGCATCATTCAGTAAAAGGAAATGGTGTTATTGAACAGACGATTAATCAAATGAACATAATACAAAATACAGTACAAGATTTATCTTCTATCATTTATTCTTTGGAAACAAGATCAAAAGAAATTAGTGATATTGTAACAGTAATTACAGGTATTTCAAATCAAACTAATTCGCTAGCTTTAAATGCTTCTATTAAAGCTTCGCGTGCGGAGGAAACCGGAAGGGGATTTGCGGTTGTTGCTGATGAAGTGCGTAAATTAGCAGAGCAGACGGAAGCATCAGCAAAAGATATAGCAAAATTAATAGGGGAAACACAAGCTGAAACGGAAGAAGCTGTTGTTTCAATGCAGAAAGCTTCAAAAGAAGTAGAATCTGGAATTAAACTTGTTCAAAGTAGTGGTGCTTTCTTTGAAAAAATTTCAAAGTCAGCACAATCTGTTACAAATCAAGTTAGAGTTGTTTCTAGCAATTCAAGTGATATATTGCATAATAGCCAAAATATTGTTCGTGTTGTAAATGAACTATCACTTATCGCAAATACGTATGCGAATAGTAGTAATATTGAAGAAAGCATGAAAGAACAGGAAATGTCTGTACAAGATATTGCTGAATTAGCTAGTTCTTTAAGCTGGCTTTCACAGGAGTTACAAGAGTTAATTGGGGAATTCAAAAGTTAAATGAAATGATTATACATGCTTTTGTTTGTTCAATAAAATAAATCATGCTACAATGAAAACGAATTAAGAACCGGGGAGCCAATTGGCTGAGAGGATGTAAGTATACATCGACCCTCAACCTGATCTGGATAATGCCAGCGTAGGGAGTTACTTTAAAGTGATGTAGCATAAGTTATTATAGAATAACTTGTATACAAGGCTTTCCTACATGGTAGGAAAGCCTTTTCTTTTTTTTGAAACATATTTTGTAAGGGGGATTTTATTATGTCACAACAAGTTACAATTTCATTTTCAGTAGTACCACAAGCGAAGAATAAAGATGTGTATTCCGTTGTTGATAAAGCAATTGAAGTTGTACAACAATCGGGAGTTCGTTATGAAGTAGGAGCAATGGAAACAACGTTGGAAGGAGAATTAGATGTACTTCTTGACGTCATTAAACGCGCGCAACAAGCTTGCGTCGATGCTGGAGCAGAAGAAGTAATCACTTCTATTAAAATTCACTATCGTCCAAGTACGGGCGTAACGATTGACGAAAAAGTTTGGAAGTACCGTGATGAATATGCAAAACCAGAAGCGATCTAAAATAATTACAACAATTTGGCTGATCCTTCTCATTGCTATATGGGAAGGATCTGTTTCATTATTTAAAATTGAGCCGTGGATTTTACCAAAGCCGTCAGCAATTGTGCAAGAGTTAATTGGAATGAAAGATTTACTATTACCGAATACGGTGCAAACGTTACAGGAAGTAATAATTGGGTTGCTTTTTGCAATTATACTTGGGACGAGTATTGCTATCATTATGGATGTTATCCCTTTATTTCGGATTTTAATGAATCCGTTGCTCGTTATTTCGCAAACAATTCCAATCGTTGTGCTCGCACCATTATTTATTATTTGGTTTGGGTACGGAATGTTGCCAAAAGTAATGGTTGTTATTCTTGTTTGTTTCTTCCCAATTGCGCTTAGCATTTTAGAAGGTTTCCAAACGGTAGATAAAAATATGCTGAAGTTGCTACAAACGATGAAGGCGACAAAGTGGCAAATTTATCAGAAAGTAAAATTTCCAGCGGTGCTCCCGTACTTTTTCTCAGGTTTAAAAATAGCTGTTACATATAGTGTGATGGGAGCGATTATTGGAGAATGGCTTGGAGCGAGTGAAGGATTAGGGGTTATGCTCACGAGAGCGACAAAATCCTTTTTAACAGCTCGTGTATTTGGTGTTGCAGCGATTATCGTTATGGTGACATTATGCCTGTACTTTATTGTTGAATTTATGGCAAGAATAACAGCACCATGGATATACAGAAAGGGTGGCAGAAAATGAAAAAAGGTTTAAAAATTATGTTAGCTGCATTATTAGCAGTTGGTGTTGCCGGGTGTAATCCGGCGAAGAAAGAAGAAAGTTCAAGTAAAGATAAAAAAGTAAAAGTCGTTTTAGATTGGTTTCCAAATACGAATCATACTGGCTTATATGTAGCGCAAACGAAAGATTATTACAAAAAGCAAGGGCTTGATGTAGAAATTATCCAGCCTGGTGATAATGTAACGGCAGAGCAGATGATTGCTTCTGGGAAAGCGGACTTTGCGATAAGCGCACAAGAAAATGTAACGTTAGCTCGTGTTGAAGGAATCCCAGTTGTTTCTGTTGGTGCAATTATTCAGCATAATACCTCTGCTTTTGCATCGCTAAAAAAAGATAATATGACGTCACCGAAAGATTTTGAAGGTAAACGTTATGGCGGCTGGGGAGGACCAGCAGAAGAAGCGACGTTAAAAACGATTATGGAGAAACATCAAGCTGATTTTAATAAAGTCGAAAAAATTATTCTTGGACAAACAGACTTCTTCAAATCAATCGGTCGTGATGCAGATTTCGAATGGATTTATTACGGATGGGATGGAATTGAAGCGAAGCGTCAAGGAAAAGAGTTAAATACGATTATGGTGAAAGACTTAGATCCAGCGCTTGATTTCTATAGTCCTGTTATTATTACAAGTGAAAAACATACGAAGCAAGATAAAGATTTTGTGAAAAAGTTTATGACTGCAACGACAGAAGGTTATGATTTTGCAATTAAAGAACCGAAAGAAGCTGCGGATATTTTAATTAAAGCTGTTCCAGATGTGAATAAAGAATTAGTGAAAGAAAGTCAAAAGTGGTTAAGTACAAAGTATCAAGATGATGCAAAAGCGTGGGGAGTACAGAAGGAAGAAGTTTGGACGAATTACATGAATTTCTTATATGACAACAAAGTTATTAAGAAGAAAATTGATGTGAAAGATGCCTTTACAAATGAATTCCTTCCAAGTGAAAAATGAGTGGATTATTAATAAAAGAGGTTGTAAAAGCTTTTGATAGAAAGAATGTATTAAAAAATATTAGTGCTTCTATACATGAGGGGGAATTCGTCTCTTTTGTAGGTCCAAGTGGTTGTGGGAAAAGTACTTTGTTAAATATGATTGCGAGTGTTGAAGAGCCAACGAGTGGAGAGGTATTTTATAACGAGGAACATGTGAAAAAACAAGATGTTGTAAGTTATATGCCGCAACAAGATTTATTACTACCGTGGCGATCAGCTTTGCAAAATATAGTACTTCCATTGGAAATCGAAGGGAAGTCTAAAAAGCAAAGGCTAGCAGAAGGAATGGAAGTATTAAAGCAGTTTGAGCTAGATGAATATGCGAATCATTATCCAGATGAGTTATCAGGTGGCATGCGTCAAAGAATTAGTTTCCTTCGCACATATTTATGTGAAAAGCCAATTATGCTGCTGGATGAGCCTTTTGGAAAATTAGATGCATTTACAAAAATGGAAGTACATAGTTGGCTTTTAAATTCTTGGCATCAAGAAAAGCAGACAATTGTTATGGTTACACATGACTTAGATGAGGCAATTTTACTTTCTGATCGCATATTTATTTTATCTCAAAGACCAGCATCAATTGTTGGAGAGGTACAAGTGAAGTTACTTAGGCCACGAACGATGGATATGTTAACATCACTTGAGTTAAAGAAGGATAAGGAAGAAATTTTAAGAGTATTAGCTCCTTACATGAAAAAATAGAAAAAAGTCTTTTAACAGCTTTTGGTATGATGACTGTTAAGAGGCTTTTTTTTTAGGAGGAGGAAAATGAAATCTATAGAAAAAATGGTCGATTCATTAACAGCTGATAATCTTGAAGAAGGAAAGGTTGTATTAAAAAATCATATTTTATTAATGAAGTATGGTATGGAGCATCACGAATTAAAAGAAGAATTTATATTTGGAAATCATTAACGCTAACCTTTACAAGGCCATACGCATTAGAAAAGATGTATAAATAAATTTACGCAGAATATGAAAAAACTGAGAAGGAACAAAAGAAAAAATAGAGAATAGAATATAAGAGAGTAGTTTATACTCTTAATATAACAAATTTTAAAGGAGTGAAAGGATAAAATGACTTTATCAACTGTTCTTCAAATGGTTTTAGCTTGATATGGGAGAAGTCTGCCCATTTTTAACAAATAAGCTAAATTGAAGACAGCAGGTAAAGAACCTTAATCCTTTCTTACGATAATATGTAATGGGTAAG
>Ga0209130_1000381_pt1 | contig 49461 bp, 49 predicted proteins | sample AraplaMF_Cvi_mLB_FD_184264 | JGI IMG/M metagenome (GOLD analysis project Ga0209130, IMG submission 184264) | Arabidopsis root microbial communities from the University of North Carolina, USA - plate scrape MF_Cvi_mLB (SPAdes) (version 2) | ecosystem: Host-associated > Plants > Roots > Endosphere...
AGTATACTAAATCACCTGGTTGTGGATTGCTAGTTTTTGTTTTAGAGCTCCAGTATCCAGCAACTGTTTGACGAGCGCCTTTATGACCAGTTTGATTTAATACGTAGTGAATGAATCCACTGCAGTCGAAACCAGCAGTAGTTTGACCACCAAATACATATTTTGAACCATTTAAAGATCTAGCGAATCCAGCGATTGAAGATGTATCTCCACCTGTTGGCGCTGTTGGTTTTTGTACTTGGTTTTGTCCTTGGTTCGTACCTTGGTTACCACCAGTAACTACATTGTTCACTCCGCCTTTTACAAACTTAACAAAGTCTGCACTTACGTAACCAGTGCGGCCGTTATGGTTAATTTTATACCAACCATTTTCAGCACCAGTAACGTTTAATACTGTACCATTTGTTACCCCACCAATTACAGGGTTATATGTAGCTGGACCTGTACGTACTTTTAAAGCACCTGTGTTAACAACATATGATCCACCAGTTTGAACTGTAGTAGTATTGTTGTTGTTTGTAGTTGGTTGCTGAGTTTGGTTAGATACAGCTGAACCACCTTTTGTTACGAAGTCTTTACTTACGTATCCAGTTCCACCATTGAAGTTAATTTTAAACCAATCTTGAACTTCACCTACAACTTGAACTGTTTTTCCTTTATTTACAGAACCTAAAACAGTATGAGATGCACTTGGGCCTGTACGTACGTTTAGTGAAGAAACGTTTACTGTGTAAGTACCTGTTCCTTGCTGAACAGTAGTAGTAGTTCCTTTATTGCCACCAGTTGTTACGAAGTCCCCACTTACATAACCTGTTTGACCATTTACACTAACTTTGAACCAACCGTTTTCTTGTCCAATTACTTGAAGTACTTGACCTGCTTTTACTTTAGAAATAACGTTATGTCCTGTACCAGCACCTGAACGTACATTTAATACATCAGCTGTTACTGTGTATTTTAATTCAGAAGTTGTTTCTACCGTTTTTGTTTCAGTTACAGTCGTTTGAGTTTGAGTTTGAGTTTGTCCATTAATTTCTTTTAGCGCATCATTTGAAACTTGTGCATGAGCAGAATCCATTCCAGGAACTGCTACACCTACTACAGATGCTGCTGCTAAACCTGCGATTACTTTTTTCATAAGTTGTCTTTACTTCCTTTCCCTACTATCCTCTTGAGAAAAACTATAAACTTAGTACTTTACAATATTATCAAAGTAAAATATTCATCCAGTTCCATTTTTTAGCAAGAGTTTTATTTTTCACACGTCGTTCATTTTAAACGATTGAAGTGAATTCCGTGTGAACTTCATGTGAACTTTACCATTAAACAGTGTGTTTTTGCAACGATTTTTTCAAATTTATTATGTATTACATCAAGTTTTAAATTTTTTATGTTATTTCGATATAGTTTTTACACTTTCTATCTACTATGGAAATTCCATTAATCTAATACATAAACACAATATATTTTTCTAGAAAGGTCTTTTTCATGAGGCACACTCTTATCATGACAAAAAACCTCTTATTTATCAATAGTATAATATTTTAAGAAAATGAATTCACAATACTATGTATGATTTTAAACAAAGTGATGATTTGTAAGATTTCAAACATGAAATTTCATCCGACTTGAGAGCACTCCCATTCCAAAAACACAATTGATTATTTTGTTTCTCTGCTAAATATGGAATTATTAGGGTTTTGTTGATAGAATATGTATAGTCACATAAAAAGAGGAGTTGCATTTGTGGAAAAAATAATAGACGATCACATAACTAATAATATCGAGCTTTACTATACACTTACTCACTTATTATCTTTTGCAACATTTAAAAAGGTACACGCTATTGAAACAAAGAAAAACGAATTAAAAGAACAGATAAAAACAATACAGCATACAAACTCCTACCATGTATAAAAAGGTGAACAGATTATATCTCTGTTCACCTTCTATTTTTTATTCTATTTGTAAATTTTCACACGAGTTTCTAATGGCTGATATTCTTTATCTCCTGCCGAAACTACCGGTTTACCAAACGGCATTTGCGCAGTTAACTTCCAGTTTTCAGGTACATCCCATTCTTTTCTTACTTCTTCATCAATCAACGGATTATAATGCTGCAATGTAGCACCAAAACCTTCAATCTCTAACGCTGTCCAAATCGCAAATTGCAACATTCCAGAAGATTGCTGAGACCATGTAGGAAAATTATCTTTGTATAGTGCAAAGTTCTCTTGCAAACTTTCTACTACTTTACTATCTTCAAAATACAAAACTGTCCCATAGCCACTTCTAAATGCATTCATTTTCTCTTCCGTAGGTGCAAAATTATTTTCAGGTACAATTTTTCGTAACGTTTCTTTCGTAGCATCCCATAATTTGTCGTGTTGTTCACCTAGTAATACAACAACTCTTGCACTTTGAGAATTAAAAGCCGAAGGTGTATGTTTCACAGCATGATAAATCACTTCTTGAATTCTTTCATCAGAAACTACTTGCTCTTTACTAATCGCGTAAATAGATCTTCTGTCTTCAATTGCTGAGTAAAAATCTTTTGCCATCACAATTCCCTCCAATTTTTATTTGAGGCAATATCATATGTATGAAGCATATAATACCCCTAAACTTATTAATAATAAGTTCTTAACTTAATAATATCAACAAACAAAAACAAACTCAAATGATATCACTTAAGTTTTTACTCCCAATTCGTCAAAGAATAAAAAAAACAGTCTATTGTCACCAACATCAAGGTTCAATAAACTGTCTACTTTATTTTATAACAATCTAATTTACTTCTTTCTTCACCTAATTAAGCAATTGAAATGCATAGGACATTAATTTATTTGTTTCTGTAAAACGTTTTGTTTTACTTTTTGTCCCCATAACAACTGTAATAATGCGATTATCGCCTTGCTTTGCAGTACCTGTAAAACAATACCCTGCGCTATCTGTAAACCCTGTTTTTAAACCGTCTATTCCTTCTATATATAAAGCTTTATTATTTTTGTTTAACATCTCATTTGTGTTTGTAACATTAATATTATTAAATGCTAACTGACTTTGACGTAAGTGAGTCACTTCTAATATCTCCGGGTAGTCTTTTATAAGATGATACGCTAATTTCGCTACGTCAGCTGCTGTCATTTTTGTTTCACTTCCGTCGTGCTCCTGCAATCCGGAAGCATTCGCGAATTTAGCTTTATCTGACATTTCTAACTGCTTTGCTTTTTCGTTCATAAGTTGAACAAAGTTTTTTTCTGTCTTAGCTACATGTTCTGCTAAAGCGACAGCCGAATTATTAGCCGATTCAATCATTAACGCATGATATAAGTCCTTAACAGTTAATGTATCATTTACTTGCATTGGGATTTTTGCACCCTCTGTTTGTGCCGATTTTTCACTTATTTTCACTGGATCTTCCCAGCGGACTTTCCCATTATGTATACTCTCTAAAACGAGATATGCCGTCATCATTTTCGACATACTAGCAGGGGCAACAGCTTCATTTTCATTATTTTGATAAATAACTTCTCCATTACTCGCATCGATAATAATAGCTGCTTTTGCATCAATTTCTGGTGGTATATATTTTGGTGGAACTACTTTTTCAGATAGCCCTGTTTTAGGTAGCTCTGCCACTTGTAAAGGCTGAGTATCTACATTTGTTTCACTCTTTTGAACTCCCTGGAAAAAGAACCAACATATACCCAGAATTACTACTAATAGGATTGTTAATCTTCCCCATTTTAACCACTTCATTCTAAAACTCCTTTAGCAAACCTTTTATACACTCATGTTTAACCATAACAACAATTACTTTATATCGTCAAGGTAAAAAGTATATTTATTCATCTACAGCAATTATTATTTCAACCCCTTTCTCTTTTTCATATGTGTTACACTAAAAATAACGAAATATAAGAATATTCAATAACAAAAAGTTCGAAAACACTATATAATAGAAAGGATTTATACAAATGATACTTCCAAAAGCATTAAAATATGGCGATACAATCGGCATCTACTCTCCCTCTTCACCAGTAACCTATACTTCTCCAAAAAGATTTGAACGAGCAAAATTATACTTACAAAAGAAAGGATTTCGTATTTTAGAAGGCTCACTAACAGGTCAATATGATTATTATCGTTCAGGAAGCATTAAAGATCGTACTGAGGAACTAAATGAATTGATTAGAAACCCAAACGTTTCTTGTATCATGTCAACAATTGGGGGAATGAATTCAAATTCATTATTACCTTATATTGATTATGATTCTTTTAAAAAAAAACCAAAAATAATGATTGGCTATTCAGATGCAACAGCGCTATTACTAGGAATTTATGCAAAAACAGGAATTCCTACATTTTACGGTCCAGCACTCGTTCCTTCTTTTGGTGAATTTGAGCCTTTCGTAGATTGCACGTACAAATATTTTGCGGATACTGTATTAACTGATCAACACCTTCCTTACAACATAAACCAGCCATTATTTTGGTCAGATGAATTTATTAATTGGGAAGAAAAAACGAAAGAAAAAGAACTTCGACCTAACAATTGGATTTCAGTGATCGGTGGAAAAGCTACTGGACGTATTATTGGTGGGAATTTAAACACTATACAAGGTATTTTTGGTAGCCCCTATATGCCACATATTCAAGAAGGTGACATTCTCTTTATTGAAGATAGCTCAAAATTTGCATCTACTATCGAAAGAAGTTTTTCATTACTTAAAATTAACGGCGTTTTTGATAAAGTTTCAGGTATCATCCTTGGAAAACATGAGCAATTCGATGATTGTGGTACAAATCGAAAACCTTACGAAATACTATTAGAAGTATTACAAGATCAAAAAATCCCTTTTTTAGCCGATTTTGATTGTTGTCATACTCATCCAATGATTACTTTACCAATAGGTATTCAAGTAGAGATGGATGCAACAAATAAAACGATACAAATTATAGAACAGTGGAAAATCTAACACTACTACCTCTATTTCAACTCTATAGCTACGTATGACCTTCTATTGTTTTACATTAAAAGACATGATACTATATATTTTGGAATGTGAAGGAATAAACAAAAATCATTTCAATATGCCTTCTATATATAATAAGAAGCTATTGATTATATACATCGAGTTTACATATGTGTATATAAATGTAAAAGAGAGTGAATATATGAAACCAACTATTAAAAACTATGTATTTTTACATGTGGCCTTCTTGATATATTCTATCATTATGGTTTACATGAAATGGGCAGCTCAATTCCCTATTGCATCAATTTCATTTTTTATTGCTTACTTTGGACTTGTTGTACTTTTATTCGGATATGCAATTCTATGGCAACAAGTCATTAAGAATTTTGAAATTTCTAAAGCATATTCACACCGCGGAATTATAATACTGTGGTCTATGCTATGGTCAGTATTCCTATTCGGAGATAAGATACATTGGAATCACATACTTGGTGCAGCTATTATTATCGTCGGGATTGTGGTGGTGACAAAAGATGAATAGTTATATGTTATTATTTATTTTCGGGATAATTTTAGCCAATTACTCACAAATATTATTAAAAAAGGCTACTTTACAACAATACGATTCTAGAATAAAAGAATATGTGAATCCTTATGTTATCATCGGCTACTTTTTATTTGTAATTAACGCCGGATTGAATGTGATCGCTCTAAAAGGCTTGGCATTAAAGCAAGCATCTGCATTAGAATCATTAAGTTATATCATTATATTAATTTTCGGTTGGTACTTCCTAGGGGAGAAAATAACGAAACGAAAAGTCATTGGCAATATTATTATTGTCATTGGTGTAATCGTCTATTGTATACAATAGCAAAAGGATCCGTTTATGATAAACGGATCCTTTTGCTATTGCCCTAAGTTTTGAACCTTATCTTTCAAATCACGAACTTGTTCTATCGTCTGCATAAGCTCGGAGTCTTTAAACTGCTCTACATTCATTTTTCCTTCCTCTATCTTTTGCATAGATGTATCAATTAATGTATTTAACTTTTCATTATATCCGACGATTTGCTGGTGAAGATCCTTCGCTACATCCGGTGGTGTTAATTCATTAAAAGCTGGTATATCTTGTTTAATTTCAGTAAGTTTCGTTTCTAGTTCTTTTCGAGCTTCTCCATCATTAACAGCCTTTTCAGCTAATGCTGGTGCTTCATTTGCAAATGCACTTATTTCATTTACATAGTCTGTCGCTTTTTGAGCATAATCTATAGAGTTCTTCCCTCCCTCTACTAGCGAACATCCCATCAACCCAATTGAAACTACAATTGAAAGTAGCATTGTTTTTGTAAACTTCATTTTGACCTCCTAAATAATTATCATACTTTTATTCATTTATAAACACTTTATTTTCTTCTTATACACCTTATCGCATCATATCTTATTTTTTAATCTTTCTCTTATACATTCTAGAAAAATCATTATTATCCTGTTCAACATGTACTTCGAACAATTTATCATACATTTTTTCATTTTCACCTCGAAACTATCTTCATTTAAATATAAAAACAGACATACTTATTTTAAGTACATCTGTTTTCGAGGTACGTATAACTCTCACTAATTAAAGTTTCTCTTTATCCACTTACATGTCCTATGATCGTTACAATATCTATTTCTATATGTACACTAATAATATCTTCTATAATGTCCGTATATCCTTGGCCTAAAGGTGTTCCATAATGTAATATAATCCCCTTTTTTTCATAAACTGACTTCGGTACAGTAAAAATAAATTTCCTCATATTCCGTTCATCAGCAGGCTCCATAATTAACACAATGCCATCCTCTTCAAACATATAATCACGCCTTCCAACATTCCTTTCACTATGGCTCAGTATTGCCTTGAAAGACTAGGTTTTAAACACCCTTTCTAACAATATATAACCATTCAATGTTCAACTAGCTTATACGCCCTATATGATTTGACCACAAATAAAAAAAACACAAACCTTGAACTGTCAAGAATTTGTGTTTTTCTTCCTTTTATAATTTCACTTTATCGAGCTCATATAGGCTACGATATTTCTCATTTTCTTTCAGTAACTGTTCATGGCTACCTTGCATAGCGATTTGACCACTATCAAGGAAAATAACTTCATCTACATGTTCAATTCCTACAAGGTGATGTGTAATCCAGAGAACAGTCTTTTCTTCTGTTGCAGAAAACATTGTTTCTATTAAGGCTAATTCCGTTTTAGGATCTAAACCGATAGTCGGTTCATCAAGTACAATAATTGGTGTTTCTTGCATAAGGGTTCTTGCAAATGCTACCCTTTGCCTTTCTCCGCCAGAAAACCTCTTTCCCATTTCATGCATTTTTGTTTGTAATCCATCAGGAAGAGATGCAATATGTGAAGCTAGCTGTGCTTTCTCTAAAGCTTTCCATATCTCTTCATCATTAGCCTCTGGTTTACCGATTCGCACATTATTTCCAATTGACGTATCGAACAAATGCGGTTTTTGATTTAATACAGAAATATATTCGGATAAAAGATTCGTATGCGCTTGTTCACCATTCAATAAAACTTGGCCATTTACCGGACTTAACGCCCCTGTTAACAATTTTAGTAAAGTAGATTTCCCTGTCCCACTTCTACCTAAAATAGCAATTTTCTTTCCTGCTTTTATTTGTAACGATATGTCTTTTAATACAGTCTCGTTACTATCTGGGTAACTATACGATATATGATTCAGTTCAATATCTACATGTTTTGGTGCAACGTAATCTTTATCTCCATGCAAATCCATTTCATCATGTAAAACACTATCACTTTCTACACCATTAAGACGATGAGCAGATTCTACATACAATGGGATTCGATCGATGGCATCTGAAATAGGAATAAGCGCATTCGTTACCGATAAAGTCATTAATACGAAGGCCGCGATAACTGTAGGAGCAATTTGTTCCCTTGCCGCTTCATTCCCAGTCCATATAATCATTGAAATAACTACAATACCTACTACTAAATGAATGAGACTGTCTCGAATATGATACCAGCGTTTCACTCTCTTCTCTGTTTTTAACAATTGATCATTTTGCTCTACATACGCATTAATAAATTCATTTTTTCTACCACTCGCCTGCCAATCAGATAACCCAAATACTGCATCTGTCAATTGTTGATACAAACGATTTCTTCCTTGCTTCAAAGCGATATGATTTTGTTTCATTAAAAGCAGTGATACAAAGGGAAGAAGAAAAACGATAATAGCTAACATACAGCCTGCAATGAGTGCGAATACTAAATCAAATGCACCGATAACAAGTACGAAGATGCTATATACAACTAGCGCTAATATACTAGGAAATATTGTTCGTAAATATAGATTCTGTAAATGTTCAATATCCTCAGACAATACACCTAGTACATCACCAGTTTGAAAGCGTGAGCGGAAGAATAACGCCTGTGGTTCTACAATTCTATATAGTTTCGTTCTCATTTTTTCTAATATACGTAGTACAACATCATGCCCAACTAAACGCTCTAAATAATGAAAGACCGCTTGCCCTATACTAAATGCACGCGTTGCAACAATAGGAACATATACAGCCATTACATTTTCTGGTCTGAGAGCAGATTTAGATATTAAATAACCTGAAATAAAAAGCAACATCGCACCCGAACTAACTCCAAGAAGTCCAAGGAAAATAGTCAAAGTCATTCTACCTTTATTTTGCTGTATATAAGGCTTAATCCAGTTACTCATCGCTCTCCCCTCTCTTCGCTATGAAAATGTAATGTCTCATTCGTTAAAAGTTCTTCATATGTTCCGCTTTCTATAATTTTCCCTTTATTTAAAATAAGAATATGATCCATTTGCTTCATCCAATGTAGACGATGTGTTGCAAGAAATACTAACTTTCCTTCAAACAGATGTAACATCGATTGCTTTATTTCAAATTCAGTTTCAATATCAAGATGTGCTGTAGGTTCATCTAATAAAATGATTGGCTTTTTACTTAAAAGTGCACGTGCCATAGCGACACGTTGTTCTTGTCCGCCGCTAAGCATACGCCCACCTTCTCCAATTATTTCATACATCCCATTGGGTAATGATGCAACGAGCGAACGAAGACCTACTTCATTAATAACTCTCTCAACTTCTTCATCAGTTGTATTTGTTTCATAGAAACAAATATTATCTTTTAATGAAAGCGGAAAAATATATGGTTGCTGCGGAATATAAGCAATATTCTTTTGCCAATCTTCACGAGTAGATCCGTCAATTTCAACACCATTTACTAACATCTTCCCAGCCGAAGGAGATAAAAATCCTGCTAATACATCGATTAACGTTGATTTCCCTGCCCCACTTTCACCAATAACGCCTATAGCACCGTTACCTTGCCAAGTAAAATCGATTCCCTCCAACATAGCCTTTTCAGATTCATCATTATTTACTTTTACATCTTTTAATTTCAAGCTACTAGAGGAGTTCCATACTATATCTACATTTGAATCTTTCATTTCTATTCCTTTTTGCTTCTGTAAAATCTCTTCTATTTGCTCGATCGCAAGTTGTCCATCTAATGTAGCATGATAATTCGCTCCAACTTGCTTAATCGGCAGAAAATATTCCGGCGCTAAAATTAAAATTGTAAGAGCTGGTAACAGTATAATCGTCCCATCTATTAACCGTATTCCTAACCCGACTGCTACAAATGCAATTGATAAACTCGTAAAGAAATCTAATGCAAAAGAAGAAAGAAAAGCAACTCGCAAAGTACGCATCGTTGCTTTTCTATATCGTTTACTTACTTTTTCAATCTTTCCTTCGTGCTGTTTACTTTTCCCTAAATACTTTAATGTTTCTAACCCTTTTAATGTATCTACAAAATGATTAGAAAGTACACGATATGTTTCATATTGGCTATCCGCCATTTTCTGCGCTGCTAATCCTAAAAGGATCATAAATATAATCACAATAGGAATCGTTACAACTAAAATGATTCCTGACTTAATGTCCAGTGTAAAAACATATAGAACAATTAGTCCTGGTACGATACTACTTCTAATCATTTTAGGAATTGTCAATTCAATATATGTTTTGAATTTCTCTATACCTTCAATCGATAAAGTAACCAAATGACCAGTTCCATTCGTTTGGACAAATCTCGGCCCTAATGTAAAATACGCTTCTATTAGTTGTTTACGTAATGCCAATCCTGTTTTTTCAGCGAAACGCTCAACCAATATTTGCGATGTTCGCACCAACATTTGGCGTACTGCAAACGTAATCCCAAAATACACAGTTTCATTTAGCACAGCTTGCACTGTTTCTCCATGAAATAAAAATGTGATTGCTCGTGCTAAAAACACTGTCTGTGCAATAATACTACACGCCTCTAAAATGCTAATAAAGGTTAAAGTTACATATAAAACTCGGCTACCAGGATACGACGGAAGTCCTCTTTTTCTTTTCATTAGTACTCCAAATCTTTGTCTGACTTAACAGGTTGTCTAAATACATAGAAACTCCATATTTGACTACCGATAACAAACGGTAAAATAGCAAGAGAAAAATAGCTCATCAGTTTTAATGCATAAGGTCCTGATGCCGCATTATAAATTGTCAAATCATTCGCCGCTCCTAATGAGCTAATCATGACACGCGGGAACATACCGATAAACACACTTGCACTTAGCAAAATGATTGTTAAACTCGTCATAAAGAAAGCCCAACCATCTCTTCTTCTTTTATTTAATAAAGTAGAAACAAATAGCGCTACAAAAGCTCCAATCGGCACCATTAGCCACTCTGAACCATGTGCTGTGAAAATATCTGTTTTCCATAACCCTACACCTGCAAAAATAAGAAGTGTTATTAATGCAAAAGGTGCAATCTTTGTTGCGGCAATACGTGCGCGTTCTCGTAATGTACCTGTTGTACGTATAGTAAGAAATTGCAAACCATGAACAATACATAGAAGAATAAACATAACTCCTCCAAGTAACGCAAATGGGTGAAGTAATTTCACGAATCCGCCTACCATATTTTTACTTTCATCAATTGGTACACCTACCATGAAGTTTGCAATTGCAACTCCCCAAAGTATAGGAGGGAGCATACTTCCAAGAAACATGCCCCAATCCCAGAAACTTTTCCACTTATGATTTTCTATTTTCGCACGGAACTTAAAGGAAACGCCTCTTATAATTAAAGCAAGAAGCATAAACACAAACGGAATATAGAACCCACTAAATAAAGTTGCATACCAGTGCGGAAATGCCGCAAACATAGCACCACCAGCACAAACAAGCCATACTTCATTTGCGTGCCAAAACGGTCCAATTGTATTTAAATATATACGCTTTTCTAAATCGTTCTTTCCTAAAAACCTTGAAACTATTCCTACACCAAAATCGAAACCTTCAAGTACAAAGAATCCAACGAATAAAGTTGAAATAATTAGAAACCATAACTCATTAAGAGATAACATACTCTTCCTCCTTATCAAATGGATCATGGCTTTGATAATCCTTTTTCGCTTTCTTATTCGCATGACCTTTAATGATACAAACGAATAAGTAAATAGAAATTCCTCCGATAATTAAATATAGTGATGTGAATGAAATAAGAGAGAATAATACTTCTCCAAAAGTAACGTTTGGAGATACAGCATCTTCTGTTTTCATAACACCGAAGACAACCCACGGCTGACGTCCCATTTCGGTCATAACCCATCCTACTGTATTACCGATAAACGGTAGTGCAATTGCATATACCATTATTTTTAAATACCAAGGTTTTTCAGTTAAGCGATCTTTTCTTGATAAGAACCAGCCGTACGCTCCTAGAAGAAGCATAAATGTTCCACTCATTACCATCGCTCTAAAACTCCAGAACATAGTATGTACTGGCGGAATATAATCTCCAGGTCCATATTTTTCTTCATATTGTTTTTGAATTTGATTCATCCCTTCTACTTGACCACTAAATTTATCGTATGACAATAGACTTAGCATGTAAGGAATTTGAATTTCAAACGAATTTTCTTTCTTCTCTGTATCAATTTTCGCAAATACTGTAAATGGCGCTGGGTCCTCACTCGTATTCCATAACGCTTCAGCTGCGGCCATTTTCATCGGATGTGTCTTAATTAAATTTTGCGCTTGTGCATGACCGAAAAATAATACCAATGCTGTTGAAATTGTTCCAACAACGATAGAAACTCGGAAAGACTTCTTAAACACTTCCGTCTCTTGTTGTTTTGCAATTTTCCATGCACTGACACCAGCAATAAAGAATGCGCCTGTTGCAAGTGCCGCTGTAATTGTATGCGGGAATTGCACCCATAATTGTGGATTTTGAATAATCGCCAAGAAATCATTCATTTGTGCACGCCCATCTGCTGCCATTTCATATCCTACTGGAGCTTGCATAAATGCATTTGCAGTTAAAATCCAAAATGCTGATAACATTGTTCCTATTGAGAGGAGCCAAATACATAAAAGGTGAACTCGCTTCGGAAGTTTATCCTCACCGAATACCCATAAACCTAGGAATGTAGACTCAATGAAAAATGCTAATAAACCTTCAATTGCCAGTGACGGTCCGAAAACATCACCAACAAAACGTGAATATGTTGACCAGTTCATACCAAACTGAAATTCTTGTAAAATACCTGTTACAACACCTACTGCAAAGTTAACAAGGAATATTTGTGTCCAAAACTTTGTCATCTTCTTATAAACTTCTTGTCCCTTTACCACATACAACGTTTGCATTAACGCAATGATAAAAGCTAAACCAATAGATAGCGGAACGAAAAAGTAATGAAAAATCGTTGTAGATGCAAATTGTATTCGTGCCAATTCGAGCGTTTCCATGCTAAATTCACTTCCTTCATAATTTTTTATATCGTAATATTGATTGAATTCACTTCATAACGAACAATTCAATCATTTGGAAATACAAAAAGATAAATTCGTTTATGTACTTTCTGAAAATATAGATTGTCAGTTTTTTAGATAATTACAAAAGAACTTTCTTCATACGATTTACCTTTTCACTATTTCAGTAGTGTTTTATTCGTTAATCGAATTGTATAATATACTTACATAATAAATTCAGGTGATTTTTGACGTATTATTGACAGGATTTTGTCTGAAATATGTCTTTTGTAATTTTTTCGAATTAGATTTCTCACATTTAAAAAACGTGTTTTTCAAACATACAACATACTCTTATATCAATAATATTACGTTTTTCTCTTCATACGCTTGACTTTCCTCTTAAAAAATGTCCTCAAATCAAACCTGGAAATACGCTACATTTTTGTCAAGAGAAAAATGTATTTCTAAAATTCAAATTAAGAATATTGTTATTCACAAATAGAAAAATCCTTTCCTTTTTTAGACTAAAAATTCATTTTTTCGTCATTTTTTCAAACTGAATTAACATAAAAAATACCGAGAGTCAGCTAGACTCCCGGTATTTTTCAATTATTTTGCTATGTGCTTTCTAACAGCCGGCATAATTTCAGTTGCAATTAATTCGATGTTTTTTTCAATCTTATCAAATGGTACACCGCCAAAATCAATCTGCGCCATAAAACGTTGTTGCCCAAATAACTCATGTTGATACAGCATTTTTTCAATAATTTGTTGCGGGCTACCAATCATTAACGCGTCACGATAATCTACTGCATTAGTAAATTGTTGTTTTGGATACCCACCACCACGTAGTGCAAGCATACCAGCATGAATATGGGGATAATATTCACTAAGTGCATCTTGTGAATTTTTTGCTGTATAAAATAAACTTGTTGTTGCAATTGGTAATGTTGCTGGATCAAAGCCACTTTGCTGAGCAGCTTCACGATATGCATCCACCGAAACTTTAAAATTAATAGCTGGGCCACCAAGTGTCGTAAGCATCATTGGTACACCTGCGTGTCCTGCCTTAATTGCACTAGCAGGTGGCCCTCCAACAGCACGCCAAATTGGCATATTGTTATTTTTAGCTCTCGGTATAATTGTCGCATGTTCAAGCGGCGTTCTAAACTGCCCTTTCCATGTTACACTTTCTTCTTTATTTATTTTTAATAAAAGATCCATCTTCTCTTCAAATAGTTCTTCATAATAATTTACATCGTAACCCAGTAAACTATATCCCCCAATACGAGATCCACGACCAGCAACGATTTCCGCACGACCATTAGAAATTAAATCGATTGTAGCAAAATCCTCATATACACGAACCGGATCTGACGTGCTTAATACTGTTGCAGAACTCGCTATTTTAATATTTTTCGTAGCTTGTGCAATAGCTCCTAAAATAACTGTATGAGCTTGCGTTGTAAAATGCGCTTGATGACTTTCACCGACAGCAAACACATCAAGTCCAGCTTCATCTGCTAACTTAGCTGTTTCAATTAGTTCCTGAATTCTTTTTTCTGCACTTATTTTCGAACCATTATGCGGATTTAAAATGTGATCTCCAATTGAATATAATCCAAATTCAATTCCTTTACTTACATCAATACGGTATTGTTCCATAGTTGTCCTCTCCCTTTTAATCAAGTGGTATTAATTTCTCTTCAATCTCTTTTCTTCTCTCTTCTAAAAATGGTGGTAAATCCAGCTCTTTTCCTAAATCAGCAACTGCTGAATCTACAGTAAATCCTGGTCCATCCGTCGCAATCTCAAATAAAATTCCATTTGACTCACGGAAATATAAACTTTTAAAATAAAAACGATCGATAATCCCTGTTGATTGGAACCCTTTATTTTTCACAGCTTCATTCCAATAAATCAGTTCTTCATCATTTTTTACACGAATAGCTAAATGATGAATACTTCCTTTTCCAGGTCTTTCACTCTCTCCCTCTTGCTGTTTCACCAAAATTTCCCCAAAAGATTGACCAGCAATAGATTGATAAATCCCCTCATCGTCTGAACGAGATACTTCTTTATAACTAAACAAGCCTGTTAATGTTTTTGATAATTTATTTAAACTGCGCACTGTCATTTCAACTGTTCCCATGCCTAAAATACGATGCTTCTGCTCTACAGAAGATTCATCCCATGCAGTCCAATATTCAGGCACCTCTTCACCGTTATTATTTAATAGTACTAACCGTAGGCCATCTGGATCTTCAAAGTGCAGTGCGTCTCGGCCGGCGTAAGTTGTAATTTCCCCATGCGCCACCTGAAGCGACTCAAAACGTCTCTTCCAAAATGTAAGGCTTTCTATTGAAGGTACGAGCAAACCTATTTGCGTTATTGCATTTGTACCACGGATTGTTCTTCCTACATTCGGCATTTCAAAAAATGATAATTCAGTTCCGGCACTTCCTGTTAAATCGCCATAAAACAAATGATACATAAATGGATTATCTTGATTGACCGTCTTTTTCACTCGGCGTAATCCTAAAACATCTCGATAAAAATTATTATTCATTTTCGCATTTTTAGTCACCATAGAAATGTGGTGATGTCCTGGAATTGTATACATAAAAATTCCTCCTCTTTATCACTTGATTAGTCAATTGATTGAGTAAAAAAAATTACTCATTCGGTAATTCTTTTTTTTCACTATGCTTATGAACTTTTGTCATCAACTCGTATAGTATTTTCTGCTCTTCTTCATTTAATACATCATCAAAAAATGATGATTGAAATGCAAGTTGCTCTGGCAATGCTCTTTCTAAAGCCTCTTCCCCTTGCTCTGTAAGACTAATTGTTTTCGTTTTCCAATCTTGTTTTCGTATAATATATCCTTCTTTTTCAAGACGTGTTAACATTCGAGAAATACCGCCTTGTGTAACGGTAACCTTTTCTGCTAACTCCATTTGTGTTAATGGCTGATAAGTCCGTATTTGCAAAAGCACATCAAATTGAGCCGTCGTTAAATCAAAGCGTTTTAAAAACTCATTTGACATTTGATTACTTTGGTTCGTAAATCGTATGAGACGTAACCATATTAACGATCCTATCGTATTCTCACGCATGTTTTATCACTTCCTAGCGTTGATCTTACTATCACTTTACCACTCAAGTGATAGTAATGCAAGTAGAAATATGTTAAAAATATCTCCCAAAATCATTATTCTTAACTTTCCATTTCATTCATTGCTATATTTAAAGCTGCCACAGCTTTTGGCCAACCAACGTAAAAAGCCATATGTGTTATTAATGCAACTAATTCATTCTCCACCATCCCATTTTGTTTAGCTAGCTTCAGATGAAATGGTAATTGTTCTGTATTACCAAGACTGATTAGTGCCGACAATGTACATAAGCTTCTTTCTCTTAATGTTAAAGCGGCATCCCGCCACACTTCCTCAAATAATATCTCTTCACTATAATGAGAAAATACAGGTGCTATTTCTCTCATTTTCTTTGGAATATAAAATTCAATTGGTTCATGCATCATTTTTCTCCCTTCATTTTTACCAATTGTGCCATCCCTTGACCAAATGACCAGTTTTCAGCAGCTGTCTCATGTAATGTAATAAAAATGTCAGTAACTTTCACATTGGAACATTCTGAAATTTCGAAGGATATAGATTGATACAAACCTTTTTTCTGTTGCACTGTTCTTCCAGGTCCACATGTAATAGAAACATGAATCATATTCTCAGTTCTCATTTCTCCTCTTTCCAACAAATAATATGGATTATAAAAAAATTGATTTCGTTGATAAGGTACAAACATTTGAAAATAATCATTTTCAGGAATGTTAAAATGTTCAATTAATGAAAGATGGATACATTTACCTACCTTTTTCAACTCTTCTTTATTTAATATATTTTCATGATAATAAACGTTCACAAAAGGCATACATTTTCAGTCCTTTTTCTTAATTTAGCATTCAACAACATATCATCGTGAAATATGTAAAAGCTCATAAATAGTAACATCGTCCATTATATCTATTTCAGGCTTTTCCTTATAAAAACTGAATTGACTATATCCCCACTTATCCGGATTATAAATTATTACATTTCCTAAACATTTTTCTATGTTTTTCACATTTTCATTTACTTTATTTAATTGCGTCTCAATCAGCGATTTATTTTGAGAAATACTCCCTACATATTCAACAACATATCTACTTTTTCGAAAGTCATCACTTACATTAACAACGAATGGAACACCTATATTTATTTGTTGCCACCCGAACGATTGTAAAATATTATCGTAATACCCTTCAAAGATAAATTTGTTCATCCCTTCATGACCATTCCAAATATATAAAGGTGCATAGCAATTATAGAAATTCCCATCCTTACCTGCCTCAGCAATTAAATAAGCCTTAAAATTCAATCCTTGAAAACCATCTGTTTTATGACTATTCTTTTTTACCCTTTCTCTAATAATCCCCATATCATAATCCTTTGGCAAAATGACTTTATATTGCATTCCAATCATGTTTATCACTCACTTTCTATCTTATATACATAATGATAAACCGATGACTGACTAACGTAAAATAGGTATAAATTATGTTTGGTATCATTTATAATGATACCGTATAAGGGGCTGAAATGAATGGAAATTAATGATCTTATCATATTTAAAACTGTAGCTAACGAAGGATCTATTAGTAAAGCTGCTAAAGAGCTAGGCTATGTACAACCAAATGTAACGGAGCGAATCAAAAAATTAGAACAAGAGTTAGAAACTCCATTACTACATAGAGATAATAAAGGTGTTTCCCTGTTACCTTCTGGTGACATTTTATTAGACTACACGAATAAAATATTAGCTCTTTTAGAAGAAGCGAAAGATGAAATTAAAACTAGTGCTTCTTCTTATGTAATAGCAACGTCACAATCTATTTTGACTAATTATTTAAGTATGCGTATTAAAGAAAATTTCAGGAATTATCAAATATATATAGAAAGTAGTAGCCATTTACAAAAACTACTACAGCAACAAAAAGTTGATATGGTCATAACTTATGAGGATTATCCCGAAGCAGCGTTTGAAAAAGTATTCACCACTTCAATTTTTGTAGGCTTATTAAAAGCGAAAGAACAGTATAACATTGACTTTTCAAAAGAACTTTTCTTTGTTAGTAACGATAAAAAGTGCCCTTTTAGAAATATGACAATACAATTTCTAAAAGAAAACAATCTATCCCAGTATCAACTTCAACAGTTAGATTCTTATTCACTTATGGAAGAGTTTATTGTTGAGGGAAATGGGATAGCTTTTTTACCGATTAGAAATGATAGATTAGTTCCAGTTGAAAATGTTCCAATAGAGAAATTAGCTGTTCATTTTTTTACGAATCGAAACTTTATAAAACATATCCCTGATGAACTATTTGAGTAATAGAATGACTTTGTTTACAAACTTTTTTAAAAATAAAAATCCCTCTTTAACGAATCTACAAGAGGGATTTTTATTTTTTGTACAATTGATTTTTCACACGTTTTGCTCCACTTCTGCACTTTTCTCCTTCTTACTCCTTTTAACATTCTTCAACTGCTTAACCGTTCCAACTAATCCTTTCGGAAAAACTAGTAACACGATAATATACAATAACCCTAAAATAATCGTCCATCTTTCAAAAATCGGATACTCCGTCGCTAGTTCTGATAAATAATATTTTAGTGATTCAATAATCCCAGCTCCTGCAATGGCTCCAATTAACGTTCCAACTCCTCCAATCATTGTCATCAATAATGCATTTAACGTCATTTCGATTGAAAATACAGTCGTATTTACAAAACGTAATGTGATGACGAATAAACCACCGCTAATCGCTGCTACTACTCCTGCAACAACACTAGCAATAATTTTATAGTGAAGAACTTTATACCCAAGCGCTTCAACACGTTGTTCATTTTGTGAAATTGCCTTTAATACTTTCCCAATAGAAGATTTTGTGAAAAGACGTAACAAAATGAAAATAATGATTAGACATATAAATGTTACATAATAAAAGGTAAAACGATCACGAAATATATCTGGCACACCAAATGTAAATCCATCTCCACCGTGAGTAAGCCCACGCCATTTTTCAGCAAGTACAAAAAATAACTGTGAAATCGCAAGGGTTAACATTGCATAAAAATGACTTTTCAATCGTAAAGAAAGTAAACCGATTATATAACTAACGATTGCCGAAATGATAATTGCCGCTACTATACCTATTAAAAAGTTTGTTATTGATACACCTTGCCGATCAAATAAAAGTGCTACCCCATATGCTCCTATTCCAAAGAACATACAATGACCAAACGATACAATTCCTGTATATCCAAGTAATACATCAAAACTCATTGCAAAAATAGCAAAGATGAAGATTTGAGTGAACAAAATTAACGAGCTCCGTGAATCATTTACGAACGGAAATACACTTAAACAAATGAGCATAAATACTCCGAAGTATACTTTAATTCGATTCGATGTATTGTTCACCATTTCACCCCTTTTCACCAACAAGTCCAGTTGGCTTCACTATTAAGAAAAACAGTAACATTAACATATTGATTGCAAGTGATAAATCTGGAATAAAATAGGCTGTAAAAGCTCCGGCTAATCCGACGATTAAAGAAGCGATAGCTGAACCTTGGACGCTACCTAACCCTCCAATTATTACTACAATGAAAGCTAAAATTGCATATTGCATACCCATTTCTGCGAAAACAACGCCTGAATATGGTGCAAATAAGAATCCACCTAACGCTGCCATTCCTGCTCCTAATAGAAAGACGAACGAAAATATAGCTTTCACGTTAATGCCGAGCGCTTGAACCATCTCCTTATCCATTACACCAGCGCGGATCATAAGACCTATCTTTGTTTTTTTGAGTAGTAGTAGTAGAGCAATGTAAATTAGTATCCCAACTAAAATAACGAATAGCCGGTATTTTATTAATATAACCCCTCCAAATGTATAGCTACCTTGTAACCATATCGGTAACTTTGCACTAATTGGATTCGGTCCCCAAAATATTTTTATGCACTCACTAAGAACGAGCATTCCTCCGAGTGTAACGAGTAGCTGGCGAACATGATTTCCATACACTGGTCTGATAAGAAATCGTTCTAAAATAAAACCAAGCAACATCCCCATAGCAACTGCTCCAACTAACGCTAATACATAACTACCTGTCATATTAAATAACCAAACGCCTGTAAAAGCTCCCCATGCAAATAAACCGCCATGCGCAAAGTTTAAAACGCTCATTAGGCCGAAAATAAGTGAAAGACCTGATGCTAATAAAAAAATAAGCATCCCTGTTGAAACGCCGTTTACAAATAAGTTAATTAACACATCCACGTTCTATCCCCCCGTATCAATGTTAAGAAATACCTAAATATTTATGACATGTTTCTTTATCCTCTCGCAGTTCATTCATAAAACCTTTATGCACAATACGCCCATTATCCATAATGTAAAAATAATCACCGATTTGACTAGCCATCATAAAATTTTGTTCAACAAGTAAAACAGTCGTTTTCTCCTTCATTTTCAAAATTGCTACCATTAATTTTTCTATCATAATTGGTGATAGCCCCTTACTTGGCTCGTCAATAAGCAATAGTCCATCACTATTAATAAACGCTCTTGAAATGGCCAACATTTGTTTTTGTCCCCCGCTTAAAAGCCCACTTTTCTTATTCCAAAACTGCTTTAAATCAGGAAATAGCTCGAGCATCCAATCTATTTTCTCGTCGACTTCTTCTCCTTTTCCTCTCGCAAGTGCGAATGTCTCTTCTACTGTTAAATCATGAAAAATCCCTTGATTTTCTGGTACATACCCTATTCCTTTTCTTGAAATTAAATGTGTAGATAATCCATTTACTTGTGTACTACCATAATAAATCTCACCATTTGCTATCCGATGAAATCCCATAACTGATCGCAACGTTGTTGTTTTTCCCGCCCCGTTTCTTCCAAACAGTACAGTAATCGTCCCTTTCTCAACAGTGAGTGATACCCCTTGTAAAATATGAAACTGATCTAAATACGTCTCTATATTATTCACTTGTAATAGAGCCACTATATAATCCCCCTAAATAAGCACTTTGTACACGCTCATCTTTCATCATTTCTTCTGGTAATCCTTCAGCCAATAACTCGCCATGAAATAAAACAATAAGATGGTCCGACAAACCTAGTACCATATCCATTTTGTGTTCGATGAGTACGATTGTGCTCTCTGGATGCTTTTTAATATTTTCAATCACTTGTAAAATAGCCGGTATCTCTTCAACTGATATACCTGCCGTCGGCTCATCAAGTAGTAACACATCCGTTTTTAAAGCTAATAACATCGCAAGCTCTAACTTTCGTTTTTCTCCATGTGCTAAATCTTTCGCTAATACATGTTCTTTCTCCTGAAGTAATACTGTTTTTAAGAAACGTCTCGCCTCTCCAACTTGTTGCTTAAATTTTGCCGAACTTGGAAAAAAACTATAGTAATCTTGCACGAATGATTGAACACTTAAACGAACATTTTCAAGTACCGTTAACTCTGGGAATATATTTGTAAGTTGAAAAGAACGACCAATTCCTAATCGAGTTCGATCTGAAATTGATAAATTTGTAATCTCTTGTCCTTTAAAATATACTTCACCCTTTGTTGGAGAAATTTGCCCACTTAGTAAGTTAAATAACGTTGTCTTTCCGGCACCGTTCGGTCCAATAATTGAAATGAGCTTTCCCTTTTGTACCGTTAAATTAACATCTTTAATAACATGATGGTCACCAAAAGATACACAAAGATTTTTCGTCTCTAACAAATGTGTCACGAAATTCCTCCCTTTAAAACTTTAAGTATGAAAGAAATACGTATAAAGAGGGTATCCCCTCTTTATACAAAAACAACAGAAAATTCAGTCTATTTATTTTGAACTGGTGGTTCTGTCTCTTTCATCGTTAATTCTCGCTCTAATACTGGCACCGGATAATCAACACCATCTTGCTTTTTCAACGTGATAGAATATAGCGTCTGCATCGCTTGGTGGTCTTTCTCTCTAAACTTCATCTTTCCTTTCGGTGTATCAAATTCCATTCCTTCCATTTTCTTAATCAATGTATCTACATCTGTATCACCTTTTGTTTTCTTTAAAGCTTCTACAATTGAAATTGCCGCTGACATTCCTCCTGCTGTAAATAAATCTGGCACCGCACCATTAAATCGTTTTTTATGTTCTTCCACTAACCAATCATTCACCTTATTTTTCGGGAGTGTATGATAATAAACAGAAAAACCTTGCATTCCTACTAATGCATCCATCGCTTTTAATGCCGGTATATCTGGTGCACCTGTAGAAATTTTAATACCTTGCGCTTCCACATTCATATCTTTTAACTGTTTCCAAGGTGAATTTGCACCTGCCCAAACGATAAATAAATAATCCGGTTTTGAGCTAATGATATTTTGAATATTCGCTGTGAAATCAGTTGAGTTTGTATCCGCATATTGTTCGTTTACAATGTTTGCACCTAATTTCTTTGCTCCAGATTTAAATGCGGCAATTCCTTCACGCCCAAATGCATTATCTGGGGCAAACGTTGCAATCTTTACATCTTTTTTTGCAATTGCTGCTGCTCCTGCAATCGCATCTTGTGAAGAGCTTCTTCCTGTTCTAAAAACATATTTATTCCAGTTCTTCCCGGTTATACTATCGGCAACTGCTGGTTCAACAACCATAATTTTTTCATATTCTTCAGCTAGTGGTAAAACCGCTAACGTATCACTTGAACTAGATGATCCGACTAAAAAATCAACTTTCTCGTCTTCTAATAGCTTCGTAGCTTTTTTAACTGCAACATCTGCTTTCGTTTCCGTATCTTCTACAACAAACTTAATCTTCTTTCCGTCCACTTTTCCTGTTCCACCAGTTGCATAATCTAATCCTAATTCAAACCCGTTCACTGTTTGTTTTCCGTATGATTCTAATGGACCTGTTAACGAAGCAAGAACCCCTACCTTAATTGTTTTTTCATCCTCAGTACTTGTTTTCTTTCCTGAGCAAGCTGCTGTTACTAATAATGACCCTAAAACACAACCAGTAACCACCGTTTTTAGCCATTTACGTTTTTTTATCGACATTGTGATCCTCCCCATACTTTACTTTCTGATAGAATCCAACACGCCAAATTCCCCTGTCCGTAATCATGACTTATAAACTGTAAGGTAGGTAATGGAAAAATCTTGTAGTATCCTCTACATTCGGCACAAATCTATAATCACCTTCCTATTAAATGGAAACGGACATACAATCAATATATATTCCTTTGTTCAAATGAAATTACTGTTTCATTACAGGAATCATCACGAAAAAACTGCAAATAATTAACTTAAGTTAGTAAGTTAATTATTTGCAGCCTACCTAAAAAGCACTTAATTATTTTCTACTTTCTCTAACCCTTCAACCAATTGTTTCTTATCTAGCCCTTCCCCGATTACTACCAAGTTTGTCGGGAAACCAAAATCTTGCTCCAGTAAAGTCGGTACACCAAACGAATATTGGAATAGATGAGGGTATTTATCTCCATGGAATTTCACAAAACCTTTCACTCGATAAATACTATCTGGTAAATTCGAAAGCCATTCATATAATTTGTCTTGATCAATCGATTTCGTAAATTGATACGTCATCGTTTGTATATGTAAATGCTGTTTAACATGAAGTGTCTCGTGTTCCCCAGCACTCACATGTTCAGCTTCTTCTATATCATTTAAAGATATATTACAATATTTTGTTTCAAACAATTTCGCATGACTATTTATTGCTTTCACTTCTTCAAGTACTTTGTTCTTATCTTCTTCTGTTAGTAAATCTGATTTATTAATAAGAAGATGACTACCAAATTTCATTTGCTCATGCAGTAACTGTTGCACATTTGCACTTAATCTACTTCGATTTAGCCATCTTACTGCATCTAAAACGACTACAATTGATTTCACCTCTAAGAAAGGTGCTAAAATTGGTGATACACATGCATCTAACACTTCAATTGGATGTGCGACGCCTGTTGTTTCTATGTAAATTACATCTGGTCTTTCTTGCTGATATAATGAATGTAATTGTATTTCAAGTTCTTCCTTTAACGTACAACAAATACATCCTTTTAGTAATTCTCTTAATACATTCTCTTTACCAATAATATCTGTATCTACTGAGTATTCACCAATTTCATTCATTAAAACAGCAACTTTTCTATTCTTCTTTTTCTCCGCTAATAATAAATTTTGTAATAATGTTGATTTTCCACTACCTAAAAAACCACCTAATATATGAATTTCCACTTTATTCATTTGATCAACCATCCATTTCTTTATTTCAAACGTATTCAAAGCGTAATAATTACGATTTATATTTATCATTTTATTAAAAGAATAACAATTTGTAAATATATCTACTAGCTTCACTTTTCATTTACTTCATGAGCAACTCTAATTCCAGACTCAATCGCTCCCTGCATCCACCCATGTGTCAACGTTGTATGTTCTCCTGCAAAGTGTACGTTTCCAGCAGGCGACGCAATATAAGGAAATAATTCTAGCTCTTGGCCTGGTTCAAAAGCTGTAAATGCTCCGCAAGAATACGTATTCTTACTCCAGCTAAAAGATTCCCCTGTTATAAACTCACTATAGACTACATTCCCATAAATTTGCGCTAAATTTTTCAATGCGTAACAAATACGCTCTCTATGCGGGAGACTATCCCATGTTAATGCCTCATCCGCCCACGTATAACTTGCTATAACAATAGCTGCCCCTGGTGACTGAATGCCATAACTCGGATAATATGTAAAACGTATCGGTAAATCTGTAATAGATTTACCACCACACTGTCCCACTCTTTCCCAAAATCTACTTTTAAACTCTATCGCAATTTTAGTTGCAGCAATATAATTCAATTCACGAATTGCCCGTCTTTTATAATAAGAGAATAAATGATACGGCTGGACTTCTACAAATCGCAAAGCTGAAAATGGAATTGTGACAATAGCGATGTCACCAGTTACTATACATGAATTTAACGTTTGTTCATGTGTTACTTGCAGCATCACTTTATTATCTTCTTGTATTATTTTTTCTACTTTATAGGACATAATAATATTATCCTTTAGCTGTGGCAAAAATGAATTTGGTAATGCGTCCATTCCGCCTGTTATCTCATAATATTTCGTCGTTGAAGTGAAAAAGATCATTTCTCGTAATACTTCAATTAAAGACATTCCCATGTATGCTTCCATATCAAGAAGTACTCCGATCATATCTATTGCCCCATCTGAATAATACTCGGTTAAAAATGAACCGAGCGAATATGTTTTATACTTTTTTTCAATGATAATCCAGTTTTTATTAGGATCTTTTTTAATAAAATTAAGTATTGGCTCTAATACTTCTAACATTAATTCTTCTGCCGTTTTCCCTCTTTCTTTTTCTAAAACTGGATATCCAAGTACACTTGGATCCTTTTCAAACACATCCAATCTCGTTATTTTATTATTCGTATACATTATATCTGAAGAAGTTTTATTAATAAAAAGGTTTAACGGTAGTTTAAATTTACGAATGTAGGCTAAAGTTAAATGATGAGTATCCGGAATACGCATAGGACCTGCGTTAAAATATAATCCTGCGCTAAATGGTTCACGAATCGTATACACCCTACCACCTATTCTGTTATTCGCTTCTATAATCGTTACCTCGTGTCCAGCCTCTTTTAATAAAGATGCTGCAACTAATCCAGACATCCCTGCACCGGCAATTGTAATCCGTTTGGGGGTATTCGTTTTGGCAAGCCCTTCATGAATAATTTGAAGCATTTCTTCCATCGATAATGTCTTCCCCATGCCAATTCCCCTTTTATGAAGAATTTTACTGAATTATATTCGTTTAACAGGATTCCTATGTTTCATTCAAGTAATTGAGCGGATACATTTTCAATTACTTGAATATCTTTTATAAAATGTAATAAAATAGATATGAAACTATAGAAGTAAGACGTATTATCTTACATAATAAAATTAATGAAATTGCGAGGAATTTTGAAATGAAAAAAGGTATTAACCGTGTTGTATTAGTAGGAACAGGAGCAGTTGGATGTAGTTATGCTTACTGCATGATTAACCAAGCAGTTGCTGAAGAATTTGTTTTAGTTGATGTAAATGAAGCAAAAGCAGAAGGAGAAGCAATGGACTTAAGCCATGCCGTACCTTTCGCACCAGCTCCAACAAAGGTTTGGAAAGGTAGTTATGAAGATTGTAAAGATGCAGATCTTGTTGTTATTACTGCTGGGTTACCACAAAAACCAGGTGAAACACGCTTAGACTTAGTTGAGAAAAACGCTAAAATTTTCAAGCAAATTGTTCGTAGCATTATGGATAGCGGATTTGATGGCATCTTCTTAATCGCAACTAACCCTGTTGATATTTTAACTTACGTAACTTGGAAAGAGTCTGGATTGCCAAAAGAACGCGTAATCGGTTCTGGTACAACACTTGATTCTGCTCGTTTCCGCTATATGTTAGGTGAATATTTCGATATTGGACCTCATAACATTCATGCATATATTATTGGAGAGCACGGTGATACAGAACTTCCTGTTTGGAGTCACGTATCAATTGGTATTCAAAAACTAGAAACACTACTTGAAAAAGACAACACATACAACCAAAAAGATTTAGATGAGATTTTCATAAACGTTCGTGATGCAGCTTACCACATTATTGAACGAAAAGGTGCTACATACTACGGCATTGGTATGTCACTTCTGCGTGTAACGAAAGCAATCTTGAACAATGAAAACAGTGTATTAACTGTCTCAGCATATCTTGAAGGTCAATATGGCCAACAAGACGTTTATATCGGAGTCCCTGCTGTTTTAAATCGCGGCGGTGTTCGTGAAATTTTAGAAGTGGAATTAAGTGAAGAAGAAGAATTAAAATTTGATCACTCTGTGCAAGTGTTGAAAGAAACAATGGCTCCTGTTCTTTAATCATATTTTTCAATCAAAAAAGCAATCCAATTTATATTGGATTGCTTTTTTATATTTTTATAGTTCCCCCTCAATTTAAACGATAATATTATCTATAATAGAAAGGAGTGATTTTATGAATGATTCTTGGACAATTCTCCTCCTCTTACTAGCTGTAGCGGCATTAATACTTTTTCTCTTTTTAATCATCCGAACATTATTTCCAACCAAAAAATATGATAAGAATCTCGGATTGATTCTTATTATTTTAAGCTTGTTAGCAATACCGATAAGTATCTTTCTTATAGGAGGATGGGCAGGTATGGGGGTTGGCATAATCGCGGTGTTTATTTTTGCTGCTGTTATTATAGCTTTAATTGCAAATAAATTTATAAAACTACCTCCTCCAAAGAAAAAATAAGAAATAACCGATGTTTTCCCCAAAAGACAACATCGGTTATTTCTATCACTTATTACTTTTAATCGATTTATCATTATTTACGTCAAGTACATCTAATAAAAAGATAAAGATCGGTATCCCGATAATAAGCCCCCATATTCCGAGGAAATGCTCTGAAAAGATGAGAATCATAAATGTATAAAAGACAGGCAAATTCGTTTTTGCAGACATAAATTTTGGATTTAAAAAATAACTTTCAAGAGCATGGATTATTGTAATGAATACTAGTATATATACAACATACATAACTCCACCGACGTTATAGGCAATTATACAAAGTGGAAACAGGGAAATAATAACACCAGCAACTGGAATCAAACCGAGTAGAAAGACCATGACAGCTAATACAAGGAGCTGTGGAAATCCTAAAATGACAAGTGCGATTACAGTGAGCACACAATTGACAACCGCAATTAAAAACTGTGCTTCAATCACCTTTCCAAACGATCTTGCAAATCTTTCGCCGAAATATGCAATCTCCTCATAAAAAACCTTTAATTTACTATCTTTAAATTTAGACGTGAATGAAATAATCCGCTCTTTTTCTAATAAGAAAAATAAGCTTAGAATAAGAGACAATAGTATTTGCAAACTTACCTTTCCTATGTTTGCTATTGATTGATAAATGACATCCACACCTTGTTCAATATATTTTGATACTTCCATTTCATTAATTGCTGAAAGTACGTATCTAATCATCTCATTATCAGGTGGATGTTGAAAAAATAATTTAAATTGATAAATTAATTGTGAAATTTGTATCGTTAGTACCGGTAAATACTTATACAATGTTGTGACAATAAAGGTCACTAATATTATATATAAACAAGCAATAACTACCTTCCTATTCACTTTCAACTTCTTTGAAATAAAACGTTGAAACCGATCCATTAAAAATGTCAGTATAAACGTAATTAAAATTAAATTGATCATACTTTTTAATCCATATAATACAAGCGCTAATATTATTAAAACGAGAAACCGTTGAAACCCTCTACTTCGAAAAAAATTTTTCACTTCATTCATTAAGATTTAACCTCCCCCTTCAATGGATGGAAATTGAATATATTACATTTTATGAACTTCTATAGACAATCTTTCTTACTAATTGGGCATAATCCTTTTTTTCTTTTTTAATGTCGGATTTTTCAACTCTATCTTTTATTTTTAGGTGGGTGTGTTCATACGCATATCCTACGTTACCTTTCCCCATTTTTTTCATATTGTTTCCTCCACTCTAAAAATTGTTCTTTAATAGATTTTTCATATTGAAAAAAGAGAGTTATCTATTACTTAACTCTCTCTAGAAAAATGCTAAATGAAAAGCTTAATTATTTCAATCTAATCATTTCTTTTTTGCATTTGCTTCGCTAACAATTCCTTCACTTGGTTATACGTTAACCCTGAATTTTCATTTAAACGTTTTACTTCCTCAACGTTAGTACCTACCACTGTATATTTTTTCTCATCACTCATATTTCCACTCCCTTTTTCACCAGATCATTTTTTATATTTCTTCCCTAAACTCTTATAAATTAATACAAATAAGAAAACTGTACTAAATTTAATAAGTAAAGGGAATTCAGTTGCGTAAGAGGAATAGATAAAAAAATGTCGAATTTATTATACTTGTTGAATTTGAGGACTTGGAGGATACATTTTGAAAAAATATGAGTTTAAAAATAACATTCCAACATTGGAAGAGTACAAATATTTGTGCGATTCTGTTGGATGGTCTAATTATATGAATTTTGAAGTAGCGGAAACATCACTGAAGAATTCTATTCACTGCATCACAGTCAAAGATAATGATCAAATTGTGGGTATGGGGAGAATTGTTGGCGATGGAGCTATCTATTTCTATATTCAAGATATAGTGGTTCATCCAGATTATCAGAAAAATGGTGTTGGTAAAGAAATAATGCATATTTTGGTTGAATACTTAAATCGAAATGCCCCGGATAAGGCGTTTGTTGGTTTGTTTTCATCACAAGGTAAAGAATCTTTCTATGAAAAATATGATTTTAAAGATTACTCACCAAACATGACGGGGATGTTTACTGTCATTTCAAAAAAATAAGCATATAGATTATTGATTGTAAGGAAAGACATCGATTCATATGGAGGAAATTGTTCTTGAAGTAACATTCCCAACAACAGAGTTTAAATATTACATACGAAAGGACAGTACATATATGGCTAATATGTACTGTCCTTTCATTTATCTAACCTTTTCATTTTGATAAGTATATAACAGATTCCTTCTCGTTATATATTAAATTTCTTAATAAAATTTCACTACATCTTCAGTAGGTAAGAACGTTCTTTCTCCTGGTTGTTCATTTGGCTCACCAAATGGCATTTGACCTACTAAACTCCACTCTGCTGGAATGTTCCAAGTTTCTTTTACTTCAGCATCTACGATTGGATTGTAATGTTGCAGTGATGCGCCAATTCCTTCAGCAGATAATAGCATCCACACAGTATGTTGTAACATTGCATTACCTTGATGAGACCAGAATGGGAATTGATTTTTATATAATGGTGCATTTTCTTGCATTTTTTCTACAGTTGCTTGATCTTCAAAGAATAGAACTGTCCCTACACCTGCATGGAAACCTGTTAGTCTTTCTACAGTCGCCTCAAAGTTTTCTGCTGGTACGCGTGATCTAAGTGTTTCTTTTACGATATCCCAAAACTTTTCATGCTCTCCATCCATTAATACAACCATACGGCCACTTTGCATATTGAATGAAGTTGGTGCATGTAAAGCTGTTTTTAAAACTTCTTCAATTCTTTCTTTTGTAATTGCATCATTTTTTGTTACTTTACGAATTGAACGGCGGTTCACAATTGCTTCTTTTAAATTTGTTGTAGTTGCTGACATTTTAATTCCTCCAAATGTATGTTTTTTTATTTAAACAAATCAATTCGATTCTTTCATGCAAAACGAATTAGCAATATCCATCCGTATTACATTGCATTCCTTCAAATGAATTTGTTTTATCCTTTTCAATTTCTTTATCAATTACTCTTTGTAGTGTTTCTTTACTAGCCAGCCCTTGAATGACTTCATCACCAATCATGACAGTTGGTACCGCCATAATATTCGCTTCATCATATGCATGCTGAATTGCTTCTTGATGTTTTTCTTTATATTTTCGAGTTACTAAAGCATCTTTAAATTCAGCTTCTGGAAGCCCTACTTCTACCGCTAGTTTTGTTAACACATCAATATCTTCAATGTTTTGTTCTTCTTGGAAAAATGCGGTGAATACGCGGTGATGATACTCATTTCCTAGCCCACGTTCTTTCGCAAATTCACATCCTTCAAAAGCTAAATGTGTATATGGATGCGGTGAAACACGTGGCAAGCGCATATCGATTCCTAATTTCTTCGCTGTAGGAAGAATGAAAGCATCCCATGAACCTAACTTTTCTGGCTCATTCCATGGATCTATTTTTGAATATGGACTTGGACGTAATTCAAATGGCATCCATTCAATTTCTACATCTTTTTCTTTCGCTACTTCATCTAATGGACCTTTTGCTAAAAAACAAAATGGACATATAAAATCTGAGTATACTTTCATTTTTACAGTCATAATTTTCACACCTTACCTTTATAGTTGTAATCAAAACAGTTACATTAATAATAAAAAAATATAGATAATATTTTAAGCATTCATTTTCTCTTGTAAAGATTCAAACAACTGCCCCATCGTAATATTTTTCAAAACTTCTTCCATCGCGGATTGTGCTTGAATTAATATAACTTCTAACACCACTTGAATATTCGCGCCAATTGGACAATCTGGATTTGGTTGCTCATGAATATGAAATAGTTTATCCTCTTCCACTACATTTACTGCATGATACACATCTAACAACGTGATTTCATGTAAATCCTTTAATAACCCCGCGCCACCTGGTCCGCGATTTACGTAAACAAATCCAGCTTGTTTCAAGTACGACATTATTTTACGAATGACTACCGGATTTGTATTTACACTTTCGGCCATATAGTCTGAAGTGCAAAGTGAAGATGGATTGTTTTTTAAAATAGATAAAATATGAACAGCTATAGAAAAGCGGCTACTAATTTTCATCGTAATCACCACCCCGATGTAATCATTATAGTTACAACAAAAAGATAAGTCAATCCTTTTCATAGATTTTTTATAAGCAAATTAAAAAGTGTCCCATTATGATATATGAGACACTTCTTTTTATTCTGTAAATAGCGCTTGAAATTCTTCAATAAATAGCTGCACAGCAATTGAAGAATCCTTTAATGATGGAACAGCTAAAGCAATTTCTCTCCATACTTGCGGTTCCAACTCTCTCGTTTGCACATTTTTTGGTAAATTCGTTAAAGATAATTCAGCTAATATTGCAATACCTAATCCTTCTTGAATCATATTTAAAGCTGTAGTAACGGTCGAAATTACATACTCAGCCCGAAGTGGTACGTTGGCTTGTTTAAACATATCAATAATGGGTGGTTCGTATCCGCCCTTACATAATATGATCGGTTCATTCTCTAAATCACTAATTGTAATAGAGTCCTTCTTACAAAGAGGATGATCCTCTCTTAAGATAACAACCATTTTCCCCTTCGTTAATGGGACAATCTCCATATCTTTATTAGGCAAAATAACAATTCCTATATCAACAACCCTCGATACTAACCAATCTTCAACTTCTTTAATCGTCCCTTCACAAAGAACGACTTCTAAGTTCGGATACTTCTCCTTAAAAAGATTTATCATTTTGGGTAAGAAATGCGCAGAAGCACTCGGAAAACTCCCAATTCGAATCGTCCCAACTTCGTGCCCTTTCTCCATCGCAACTTCTTGTTCAATCTTCTCTACACCGTTCAAAATCTCTCTAATATGTACAAGAATTCTGTTTCCTACATCCGTAACGAGTAATCCTTTTCGTTTATCACGTATAAGAATAGTAACTCCTAATTCTGACTCAATACTTGAAATCGCATGACTTACAGCTGGTTGCGTCATATTTAACACCCGAGCAGCCTTCGTAAAACTACCTAACTCAACAGTTTTTATTAATACTTGCAGTTGTGTAATGGTCATAACTAATCACTTATACTCCTTATAAAAAAGATTCATTTTATTTATCACAGTCGATATCATATCATAGTGAGATGAATAACACCAAGGAGGTTTTACAGTGACACAGCTTTCTCGAACTAAGACAGCCATAATCCTTACGTTTCTCGTTTTCATGTGGGGAATCAATTGGCCTTTATCTAAGTTTGCCCTGCATTATACACCACCCGTTTTATTTGCAGGCGTTCGAACTTTAATTGGAGGATTCATTTTACTCCTTTTCGCTTTACCGAAATACAAAGAGTTACATTTAAAAGAAACTTGGCATTTATACGTTATTTCTTCTTTACTTAACATCATTATATTTTACGGACTACAAACTGTCGGACTTCAATACATGCCCGCCGGACTATTCTCCGCAATCGTATTTCTCCAACCTGTCTTACTCGGCATTTTCTCATGGATTTGGCTTGAAGAGGCAATGTATGGCTTGAAAATTTTCGGACTTATTCTTGGATTTATTGGTGTAGGGGTTATTAGCTCTAGTAGTTTAACTGGACATATTTCTATTATCGGTGTTCTACTTGCTTTAGGCTGTGCTATCGGCTGGGCACTCGGCACAGTATTTATTAAGAAAACTGGACACCGCGTTAATGCCATTTGGATGGTAACACTTCAGCTTATTATTGGCGGACTTTGCTTAATCGGATTTGGTTCAGAATTTGAAAGCTGGTCTAACATCGCTTGGAGTATACCATTTGTAAGTGTACTACTATTCATCTCATTCTTTGTTATTGCAATGGGGTGGCTCGCTTACTTCACACTTGTTGGAGCCGGTGAAGCAAGCAAAGTTGGAGCTTATACATTCCTTATCCCTCTTATCGCTATTATTGTAAGTTCAATTTTCTTACATGAGGCAATTACGATTAGCTTATTCATCGGACTTTTATTTATTGTAGTAAGTATTTGTTTTGTAAATATAAAGCCGAAAACACTTGCTGTAGGGCAGCAAGTTGAAATGAAATAAATAGACATAAGAAAGAGCCTACTTTTTGTAGGCTCTTTCTTATGTCTATTTTGTGCACCATCACTTTAAGTACCAACAAAAAGGGAAATCTCTCTTTTTGTTATAACTATCCTTATCAATAATCTTTCAGCTCTATCCCGTTAGCCGCTTTCGCTATCATTTTCGAAATCATCTTAAATTGTACAACCATAATGGTTGGTATACGCAACATTAAGTTGCGAAGAAAGATTTTGAAGTTTGATTTTTCAACCATACTCCCGGCAGCCATTAATCCTATTTTTTGATTTTTCTCAACAAACTTTCTCATTTTTTGTTCATAGGCAATAAATGCACGGGCGAAGTCGCCATCTGCAGCTTTGAGTTCACCAGCTAATACAAAAGCCCCGACAAGCGCCAGGCTAGAGCCTTGACCGGATAAAGGTGATGGGCCATACGCTGCATCACCTACCAATGTAACTCGCCCCTTTGACCAGGTCGGCATGTGAATCTGGCATATCTCGTCAAAATAAAAGTCTGTCGCATCTCTCATGGTCTTGAGTAGATGCGAGGTTTCCCAACCTGTCTGGCCTAAGAAGGCATTTTCTACAAGTTTCTTTTGAGATTCTATATCATAACGGTCGTACTTCAATGCCTCTGATTGGAACAAGAACATCCCCCTTGCTTCGGTATTGTCACGAGCACTATACATACCTACTGTTTTGCCTGGTATCGTATAAAGCAGCTGGTGGTGGTCGAGGTTAAGGTAATTCTCGAGGTTAAAAATTGAGATATAACAGCCAAGGGTACGTTTAAACTGTGCTTCGTCGCCAAAAGTTAAGGTGCGCACATTAGAATGGAGCCCGTCCGCACCGATGACCAGGTCAAATTTCTGTGGCTTGCCATGAATAAATTGAACTTCTACACCAGCTTCAGTCTCATGTATAGCGGTAATCGAATCGCCCCAAATGTATTCAACCGTATCCTTGGTTAAATCGTACAAAATGTTACTAAGATCGTCACGCATGATTTCTATGTCCAGACCCTGCTGGTTCCCCATACTCACTTCGCTTATTTGACCTTCGAACTTGCCCTTGCTGTTCACGAAATAAACACCAGTCATGTTCGTGTCAGCTGCACGAACTTGATCAAGTATGTCCATCCCCTTAAGCACCGTAATAGCTGCACCACGGATATCAACCCCGTAACCACCCGTGCGCAATGCTGGTGCACGTTCTATTACAGTCACCTCGAATCCGTGGCGTTGAAGCCAGTAAGCGAGTGCCGGGCCGGCAATGCTTGCACCAGAAATAAGGACGCTCATCGTTTGTATCATAATTGCTTATTCACTCCTATCCTAATTAAAGCCTTAACATCCCCACAGTATATTCACGACCTATTCTACTTATTTACCACAACAAAATAATAGGAATTTAATTTTCCAACAAAATGGTCCACTTCAAAAAGATACGTCTTTTTATATGCATCCCTCGATTTTGATTAAAGATTAATTTCAGTAGCTTTCAAAAATATTTAATATAAAAATTGCGTCTCAACTTTCCGCTCAGCTGAGCAAATATTCTCGTGGTTTCATTCTTCTCATGACCAAGTAAGCTTTTTATTACTTCAAGTGGCGCATCGTTGTTAATCATATATGTAGCATAGCTGTGACGTAATTGATGAGGATGAATACTCTATTTAATCCCAGTACAATTTGATATACGTTTGATAATAAATCTTAGGTTATCAATACTTATACGTCTTTTGAGCCTTTTTCCCGTAATAAACAAGGCTCCTCATCATCTCTTTCATCTAGATACCTTTTTAACCAAATAGTGCAACCAGTATTAAAGTATACTTCCCTTTCTTTATCACCTTTCCCATGTACAATGATTCGTTGAGAAGTTAATATCATCACGATTCAGTTTTACGACTTCTCCAATACGGCAGCCCGTAGAATACAAAAATTCAAATAATGATATAATTTCTCTCGTTGTATTGGGATGTTTATAGACCATCAATTTTCCGTTCCTCTCCTTTTCTTCATACTTCTGTTCATTAGCCAAAGTATGAAGAATAAGAGCTTTTTTATATACAAATAATAAAGCTCAAGGAGTTGTTGACATGAATTTCATATTAAATATTTTAGGGATTTTCATTGTAATATTATTCGTTTTCCTATGTTCGCCTAATAAAAGAAAAATAAAATGGAGACCAATCAGTATTCTAATAATATTGGAACTTTTTATTACATGGTTTATGTTAGGTACCAAATTGGGTAGTATCATAATTAATAAAATTGCGTCATTTTTCAGTTGGCTACTATTATGTGCGAATGAAGGTATTCGATTTGCATTTCCTTCAGCTATGGAAAATCAAACAATTGACTTCTTCTTTAGCGCATTACTTCCTATCATTTTTGTTATCACTTTTTTTGATATTCTTTCTTATTTTGGAATCTTAACTTGGATTATCGATAAAGTAGGTGCAATCATTTCAAAGATTTCTCGTTTACCAAAGTTAGAAAGCTTCTTTTCCATTCAAATGATGTTTTTAGGAAACACGGAAGCACTTGCAGTTGTTCGTGATCAATTATCTGTTTTAAAAGAAAATCGTTTGTTGACTTTTGGAATTATGAGTATGAGTAGCGTCAGCGGTTCCATTCTTGGTGCTTATCTATCAATGGTTCCAGCAACATATATTTTCAGCGCCATTCCTTTAAACTGTATTAACGCATTAATTTTAGCCAATGTTTTAAATCCTATAGAAGTCACTAAAGAAGAAGATATTATTTATTCACCTTCAAAAAATGAAAAAAAAGATTTCTTTTCTACCATTTCAAACAGTATGTTAGTTGGGATGAATATGGTTATTGTTATTTTAGCCATGGTAATTGGATATGTAGCATTAACAGCATGTTTAAATGGGATTTTAAGTTTTTTTGTAACAGGTTTAACAATTCAAAAAATCTTCTCTATTATCTTTAGTCCCTTCGCTTTTTTACTCGGTGTATCAGGCAGTGATGCTATGTATGTTGCTGAGTTAATGGGGATAAAAATAACAACGAATGAATTTGTTGCAATGATGGATTTAAAATCACACCTAAACTCGTTACATCCGCATACTATTGCAGTTGCAACAACATTTCTAGCCTCTTTTGCTAACTTTAGTACAGTGGGCATGATTTATGGATCTTACAATTCATTATTTGGCGAAGAAAAATCATCAATTATCGGTAAGAATGTTTGGAAGCTTCTTGTTAGTGGAATGGCTGTTTCTTTATTAAGCGCTATGCTTGTGGGGCTTTTTGTATGGTAAATGAATATCGAAGATACTTAACACCCTTACGGATGAAATTTATGTACACAGTGCAAGGCATCAGGAAATCTGTCCCCTTTATCTTTTTAGCCAAGAAGACTCCCTCCTCAAGGAAAGTGAGGGAGTCTATCTCAGTGAGCACACGGGATTTGAATTGACTTTTTGAGTTAGCGAAAAATTGTTGCTGCAGTCAGTAGTGGAATCATATTAATTACTCGTACCCTATCTATTTGATCAAAAGAAAACTGTAATTTAAAAAGAACTAACCAAATAAGTGCTAATGCATAGATTATGAATAATACGAATGTCAATTTTTTATTCCCCAATATTTCTCCTCCAATTTCTTGTCACGCCACCCTGAAACAATGCTGGTTCGCTTATGGGCATCTCTAAAAAGTAAAGAACAGAAGATACAAGAAATTATTTAATTTTTACACTTCAAACACGCATCCCCCTCGGGGCTGCTTAATCTCTAATATTAATTAACAAAGGTCTCATTACTTTCAATGAGACCTTTCAATATTGCCTATCTTTTACGACGTACTACAAAAATACAAGTACTCACTGACGATACAATTGCCAAAATGGATAAGACAATTGCTATTGTTTGCATATTACTTGTACCTTCATTTTTCTCCACACTAGATACTTCACCATGTTCTCCTGTAAGTGACGTACCTTTTGTAATTGCAGTAAGTGAATGTGGTTTCTCTGCTTTCTCGTCGCCTGTCCATTCAACAATTTCTCCGTCTTTATATTGTTGATATGCATCCCAAGCTATTTTTTGTTCTTTATCTGGGTTTTTAGCAACGAAAGTAAATCGTTGGAACTGACCAGGTGCAATTCCCTCTCCTGTTGCTTCCCATATTACAGTTTTAACTTTTCCAGCTGTATCTTTTTGTTCTTCCGCTTTCCATCCTGGCACTGGCTCATACTGCTGAAACTCGACTCCAGATGGTATTTTCAGTGTGACTTTTGTCGTTGCCACATTCTTTTCAACTGGTACCTTTATTGTGTAAGTCTCCCATGAGTTAACATCCGAAGTGGCTGGTTTCACAGTTACATGAGCACTAACAGGTAACGAAAAAATCCCCATCGCAATTATCGTTGCTATCATTGTTGTTCCTATTTTTTTTATACGCTTCATTTTCTATTAACTCCTTTTCATCTATAACGTCTCTTTACCTGCCACCTACAATAAATTTATAATCTATATCGAAGCTATCAAGAGATTTTGTTAATCCATGAACATGTATATTCCAGTTTCCTGTCATGTTAATATACATGCCTTCCGCTTCATATTCTCCTGGTGAAACTGCCGAAACTTTAAATGAACCTTTGCCCATATTCATATCTAACGATTGTGTGGTCAATATAATTTGTTCCATATCAGTAACTGGCTGTCCGTTCTCATCCTTTAAAGTAATATGGAATGTATTTTGTCCTACCTTATTAGGACTTACATTTAGAGTAAGTTCATATCCATTATCTAATTGTTTACTCTCTGTGAAAGGTCCAGTAGGAGGCATCGGCGGGGTTTGTACGTTTGTCATAAAGGCCACGATTATGAAAACGATAACTCCAATGATAAACTCTACTTTCACCGTAGCTCCTAACCTTTGCTGCGCTCGCATTCTCCCTTTCACATAATGAATAATTCCCAATATACCCATACAAACGAATAAAAGTATCTTTGCTAATAAGGCTAATCCATACTTCGTATCAAATAGTGAATGGATCGTTGGAATAAAAAATGTACTGTTAAAAAGACCTGTTAATAAAATCACTATGACAGTACCTGTTGCCCATGGTGAAAAACGCTTAATCGCATCCCAATACATAGCCCACTTACCATCCTCTTTACGTAAAAGAAGAATAATCGATGATAGACCACCAACCCATAATGAAGCTGCAAATAAATGTAGAAAGTCCATAACGACAGCAATTTCTTTAAACTTTAATCCATATGCATGACTATTGAAGGCTTTCATAACAAGTAACCCAATAAATAATAGTATTGGAATGCTCCATACTTTAAAAGACGAAAGCTTTTCACGCTTCATCGCAAAATATGTAACAATTATAAACATACTAATAAGAGCCATTTGAGTGATCCATACATAACCAAAAACAGATAGCTGTAATGTTTCTTTTAATAATAAAGGATCGAATGCTTCTAGCCATGAAACATCAGCATTTATTTTCGCTTGCAATGGTAAATTGAAAAGTAAACTAATGAATATACCAAATAATGATATCCATATTATTTTCTTACTCCTCGACTGAACTTGACTTTCACTTCCTTTATAAAGGATAAGATTAAATAATAGAACACCGATAAATAGAGAAAAACTTGTATATAAAATTCCGCGTTCCACAATCATATCGATTTTCGGAACATAGTCCATCTCTTCTACTTTTATATCATCTGTTCCCGCTTCTGCTGACCCAATACGGAACGGAATAACTCCTTGAATTGGATGTCCATCAGCTGAAATAGCTTTCCACTGAATAGAATAGAGACCATTTTTGAGATTCTCTTTTAAGCCAGCTTCTAATAATTTTTTATTACTTTTATCTATATGAGCATCTTTTAAATCTACTCTTTTACCTGAGGAATCTCTTACAAACAATGTATTAAAATGTGAAACTTGTATATCCTCATCAAATTCAATTTTCACAACAGGTGGTGCTTTCTTTAATGTTTCATTTTCCGTAGGGTTTGATTTTACAACATTCGCATGAGCAGATGCACTTTTTGGTATTAATATGATAAAAACGCATGCAATTAATAGCCATGCCCCTAACCTTCTTATTACTTTCACACTCATTTCACTTCTTTCTTTTTCGTCACTACACTTTCATTACTTTACTTCTTGAATTTTATTCTCCGCTAAACTATTAACCTGATTAAGTATAAGGATCTATATAGTATCAATCTCTATTAATTCCTCACCTCTATACTTCTAATATAATAGTAACTATCCTCATAGACATTACTTATATTTTTAAAGTCGATTATTATTATAGCACAAAATATATTTTTGTAAGTTTCTAAAAAAGAAAAGTTATCGTGAATCATTTGTGAAGAAAATGTGAAATACATAAAGTGAAACTTTAATCAGTGGGTTTTTTGTCCATCCCCCACCTAACTCCCTCACATTCGCCAGCTTTTGAGGTGGGAGTCTTACTGCCCACAAATAGCGGGATAAATAAAAAGGTGGTACGTTAGTACGTAACACCTTTTAAAAAAATATGCTTCTTTTATTTCTCTTCTGGATAATCACAGTACACAATGATTGTTCCTTCTGTATCTGCCGGGTTAAGATATATTAATCTTCTGCTATGTTTATTCATTCGAAGTATATGCTCTAACGTTCGAATACCTTGTTCTTTAAATATGTTGTGTTTCAACATATCCTTTCCCTATTTTTAAATTTCATTTTCTTTTTTAGGGTTACTTTCAATTATTTTTAACAACTGTTTTACCCTTTTATCATATGTATGTTCGATTAGCGTTCTCTTAAGTCCTTCCATCGCAATTTTCTTTCTTTGTGCCGGATTCACTAAATATCTTTCTGCTTTCTCTATAAAATCAGCCGATGAAGTAAATGTCTCAATTTGTGCCCCTGGAATATAGCACTTTTCCAAGTCTGAACGAATATCCGTCATTTGAAAAGCACCTGTACTAGCTATTTCGAATGTACGATTATTAATGGAACAAGCATTTATTTTTACTTTATTTATATTAAATGTTAAATCCTCTATCGAACGATGGATATTAATGTTAATTTTACTTTTTTTGTAATATCCCATACTATTTTTATAAACCAAAAATGGTAAAAGTAAAATTTTATCCTTCAATAACTCATAACTTTTTAGTCTATCCCAATTACATCCTATAATTAGAGTGTTTTTAGTCACTAAGTACTCTGCAATTGAATCAATAAACGCGAGCCGATTATCAAAAGCAGTCCCTATGAAACTAATATCAAATGCGTATTCCTCTTCCGTAAGTATCGGCGTATATAAAGGTGGTTCGGCCGCTAAAGGCAAGTAATATACATTATCACAGCCTAAATCTTTATAAAAATCAATACATCCTGTATCTTGTGTAAAAACATAATCATAATCAAGCACTAAGTTTTTCGTCACATCTGTAAAGTAAGGATCATCTGTAAGCCAGAGTGCAGTCTTAAATTTATATTGCTTTAATTCTTGTATCCCCTTAGTTATCCCTTCTTCAAAACCATGGAATACAATAATGAGAGACGGTTGTATCTTTAAAGCTGTTTTCACCAAGTTTTCGTATGTTACCATCGTTACATTACCAATTGCTTTTTTCAAACTATTAAATATAGATTCCTCTAGCACCGGAAAATATACAGAAGCACCAGATTTAACAAATAATACGTTATAATTTTCAGCACTATTTGAAATCTCCACAGATAGCCACTCTCCAATACATGAAATTAACTATTTATATTAATTGCCTAAAAATATATAGTTGGTTACAAACTACTATTCCCCTTTAACATGTTGCTATGGAAAAGGAGAATAATCAGCTAATTTTCATCTTAGTATAAGATATGACTTTCTTATAAAATGTATAACTTTTTTGTCACTCCACACAAATACATATATTTAAAGGTGCTACGTTAGTACGTAACACCTTTCTCAAAAATATACTTCTTTTATTTCTCTTCCGGATAATCACAATACTCAATAATTGTCCCTTCAGTATCTGCTGGGTTAAGGTAAATTAATCGTCTACCATGTTTATTCATTCGAAGTGTATGTTCTAACGTTCGAATACCTTGTTCTTTTAACTCTTCTAAAGCTACATCTAAATCATCTACACGATACGCAACGTGATGAACGCCTTTACCTTTTTGTTTAATAAATCGGGCTATTGGAGATGTCGTATTATTCGTAGGTGCAAGTAATTCAATTCTATCGCCATCTACTTCAAGAATAGCCACTTCACTTTCAACGCCTGGTGCCTCACTTACGTAACGATCTATTAAAGTTCCTAACAATACCTTTTCATAAAAACGTATCGTACTATCTATATCTCGAACTGCGATGCCGATATGATCAATTGTTTTTTTCATTCTATTTCCCCTACTACTTTATTTTTTCTATCCTTATTAATAGTAACAAAAAAAGTTATAGAAACAAGTCTATAACTTTTTATATTTAACCTATTTTCTTATTCGCTCTAGCTGCTGGTTGAACTTGATTTTTCACTTTTAGAACACTAATACCGTACCCGATAAATCCACCGATAATCGCTGGGAAGATCCACCCTAAACCTACTTCCTGCATCGGAAGGAATTTCGTGAACACTTGGTTTACTACTTCAATGTTAACTCCAGCTGCACTTAATCCGTCAAATAAGCTGATGATAAATGTTACGATTAAACTCACTTGATAAACTTCAGCTCTTCCTTTGAATAATGAGTGGAAGAATGTTAAGAAAATCAACACGATTGCAAGTGGATAAATTGCTGTTAATACTGGAACAGAAACTGCGATTAATTGTGTTAATCCTACATTTGCAACAATTGCACTAAACACACACAACGTAATTGCAATTGCTTTGTAAGGAACATTTGGGAATAACTTATGGAAGAATGAAGAACATGCTGATACAAGTCCCACACTAGTTGTTAAACAAGCTACTGTAATCATTAACCCTAATAATACTCCGCCATATGATCCGAAATAGTAGTTAGAAACTTTCGCTAATACTTCTCCGCCATTCTCTAAATGCCCAAGCTTCGCAACACTTGAAGCTCCCATATAAGAAAGAGCTGTATATATAATCGCTAAAATAGATGCTGCAATGATCGTCGCTTTTGCGCAAACAACCATAATTTGTTTTTTCGTTTTTGCACCTTTTTCTTTAATTGCATTAATGATGATGATTCCGAATACAAACGATGCGAGCGTATCCATCGTTAAGTATCCTTCTTGGAAACCTTTAAAGAATGCATGTGTTGTATAGCCTTCAGCCGGTGCTTGCATATCGCCAATTGGATGAATAAAAGCAACGATTACTAAAATACCGATGAATGTTAATTTAATTGGTGTTAATATTTTTCCAACAATATCGACAATTTTCGCAGGATTTAGCGAAAAAAAACAAGTAATGCTAAAGAATATAATAGTGAAAAGAATTAAAGGTGTAGAACCTAATCCCTCTGGCATAAATGGCTTAAGACCAATTTCATAAGAAACATTTCCCGTTCTAGGTATTGCAAATAACGGACCGATCGCTAAGTATAAAACTGTCGTAAACACAATCCCGAATACCGGGTGAGCTCGACTTGCTAATGACTGTAAATCATCTTTACCTGAAAAACCAAATGCTAATACACCTAATAATGGTAATCCAACACCTGTTACTAAAAATCCAGCGTTAGCAATCCATACATTCTCTCCTGCCGATTGACCAAGCATCGCTGGGAATATTAAATTTCCTGCTCCAAAAAATAGTGCAAATAACATTAATCCGATAACTACTATGAACGAAAACGGTACTTTATTCGCCATAATATAACCCCCATTCAAATTTCCTTATCTCATTTCCAATTTTAACTAATTGAATTTTCTGAATATTTAATTTAAGTATCAACTATTCTTAAACTCATTATAGTTTGATATATAATATTTTGCAATACTATTTTCAAACTTTTCATTCATTTTATAAATATACATTTTTTAACATAGAAAATAGACTAAAAAACCAACATGGTCATCCATGTTGGTTTTTCCATTTACTATAATTAATTAAAATTTCGCAGCTACTTTTTTAACGTTTTCTAAACCTTCTTCAACAATTTGTTGTGAGCGATCTGGATATTGATTATGCCCTTCAATTACAACTGTCTCTGGATTTGTAATTCCCCAGAACCCAAGTACGTTTGTCACATAATTAACAGCCATTTCCATAGGAGCCATTTGTTCTGAAGAGTAATCTGAACCGCGAGCACCCAATACAACTACTTTCTTATCACCAACTAAACCTTCTGGGCCGTTTGCTGTATATTTAAACGTTTTTCCAGCTTGAGAAAGATATGAAATGTAAGTAATTAATGGTGCTGGTACTGTAAAGTTCCATAATGGGAATGCAAATACTACTTTATCAGCCTCTAAAAATTGATTTAAATATTTATCTACTGTAGCAACTGCCTTCTCTTCTTCAGCTGTTATCTCCATTCCTTGACTACGTTTATATCCACCTGAAATAGCGATATTTCCGTAATACGGAAGATCTAATGCAAATAAATCTAACTCCGTAATTTCTGTATTCGGATTTGCTTCCTTATAAGCACTTACAAATGTTTCATACATCTTTGAACTAATTGCTTGCTCCGCTGGACGATCGTTCGCTTTTACAAATAATACTTTTGACATAGTTTTATTCTCCTCTACATTTGTATTTTCTTCTTTTTTACCAAATAATGAGCTAAATAATCCCATTTTCTTCACCTAAACTTTCTCATCATATTCATTATTCATCATCATAAAAATTCTTATTCTAATAAAAAGTTCTAATAGATACCTTAACCTAAGTAAATTAAAACTTTTTGTTATTTAATTACCTTATGTAAGTGATTGTAATACAGTTACTTACTTTAGTCAAGTAACTTTTTAAAAATAAAAAAATCTCGAATTAAAAACATTTAATAAATATATTTCCTCAGTCAAAATGATCAATTCAAAAACACATAAGTGAAATACCTTGTATAATACAACTAAAAAGAGAAATTCATCTATAGAGAGGATTAATTAATGAGTACTTTAGAAAAGATTCAAACCTTTATCATTCTTGCAGCCGTTATATTCGGGGTTATGTTAGGACAATTTAATATGATACATATGTATTCGGAAAAATTTATTGTTCCCTTCTTATTTTTAATGCTTTACGGATTATTCCTCAGCATTCCATTAAAGGATATAAAAAATGGATTCCGCAACTTAAAATTCGCTGGAACAAGCCTAGGCATTAACTTTATATGGACACCTTTGCTCGCTTGGGGATTAGGTGCATTATTTCTTTCAGATCACCCAGCTCTTTGGGTTGGCTTTATTATGTTAATGGTTACTCCATGTACAGATTGGTATTTAATTTTCACAGAGATCGCAAAAGGTAACGTCGCATTATCTACATCAATTTTACCGGTAAATTTAATTTTACAAGTATTATTGCTGCCAATTTATTTGTTTTTATTTGCTGGTGTAATGAAGACTGTAGCGGTTTCTGTTTTAGTAGAAAGTATTGTTATCGTAATCGTCTTACCATTTTTACTTGCACATGCTACAAAATTCATTATGAATAAAATGAAAAAAGCTGAAGCACTCGAGAATAAAATCATTCCGTTTTTCAGCTCTGCCCAAATTGTATTTTTAAGTTTAGCAATTGTAGCGATGTTTGCATCACAAGGTAAGTACTTATTACAAAATATGAATGTTGTTTTATTGTTACTTATACCAGTATTACTGTTCTTCATGATTAACTTTATACTAGGACAGTTTGTAGGACGTATGATGTATTTATCCTATGAAGACACTGTCAGCCTAAGCTTAACAACGTTAGCGAGAAACTCACCTGTTGCACTCGCTATCGCTGTAACTGCTTTTCCAGATGAGCCTCTTATCGCACTTGCACTCGTTATTGGCCCGTTGATTGAGTTGCCAGTACTTGCTTGTGTTTCACAAGTGTTGTTACTTATTAAGAAAAAACGGCAATACGCATAATAAAAAACGTCCCATAATGGGACGTTTTTTATTATTGAAAATTACATACAACACTTATTTCTTATTTATCAATACAAATGAAATAACCGAAACTACAAACGTAATAATACCAATTATAATAAATAGAATAGAAGCTGAAGAGGATGACATCAAGCTATCACCCTCTTTTAACAAATTTATCGTTACATTAACAGATCCTTTCTAATTAAAAATTATAGGAAAAGTAAATATAACGAAAGCTGCCCAAAATCCGTAGACTGGCAAATACTTAGTAACGGCATCTTGGATAGTTGTAGGTCCAGATTTATTTTGCAGAAAACGCATATAGGAGAACATAATCCAAATTAGATTTGCCCAGATAAGTATGTTTACTCCTAAAATAGCAAGTCTATTAGGCGTAATCCCATAAGAAGAAAGTCTGAACACGATTGCTGACAAAGCAACACTGTCAATGATAAGCGCAAGAACAATTAAAACAAAATTTATATAATCTGAAATGTTCTTTTTCTCGTCTGAGTCGCTCTCAACAATGGAAAATATGGTAACGGCCAATACACCAAGGAGTATTCCATTGAAGGCCATCAGGAAATTGCGGTCCAAGAATGGATTTTTTCCGACCAATATAACCGTTATAAGATAAATCAACAATGTTATCAGGACGAGAGGACTAAAAATTTTAGATATGTATGGTGTAATATTCTTAGCAAGTTTAAGATTCATTGATACTAAGTATGCAGCCACTACAGCGAGAGCGGCAGCTCCAAATAAAACAACATTACTAAAATAGAATTCTCCTATATCCAAGTCAACAAAGCTAAATAACCGCATGGTGAATACTGCTAGTACCATTCCACTCACTGCCATACTCGCGTAGAGAAGACAATATTCTAAATTAAATTTAATATAAGCTAATCTTGTACTGCCTTTTGAATATTCATTTCCCGTAAACGCAAGTCCCAATAAGACCCATAACAATATAGGAAGATGTAAATACGCAAGGATACTGCTGTCTTTATAATTTAATGGCAACATATTAAGATACAACCCGGAAATTAGGAACAACGCTACAAGGGAATAAATAATACTTTTTTTCGGAGTATTATTGTAAACAAAATAAGCAGCAATAAAGGGAATTATACCAAAAGCCAGGTTAATTGGAGCAATTGCTTCCTGCTCGACAAAGTGGAAAATGATTCTAGTGCTTAGCCCAGCTAGAATAGCTAACATGCCCATGAATAAGAAACCTTTTTGAAACAGCGATATTTTTTCTTTATTTGCCGTCTCCTTGAAATGCAATCTTTCATACCAAGCAGCTAGCACCTGAGAATCAGGGTTTTGGGCCCATGCTTGTGAGAATGATCTTTTAAAAGCTTTCGGGTCTTTTCTATACATTCTCTCCAGCTCATGAGGGTTATCCATATTTTCAATAATTAATTTGTTAATTTCCATAGTTATACCTCCTCTAATTTTAAAAACAACGCTGTTACTTTTTCCATAAAAAGCACCTCACTTATTTATTCTGATTTTGATTTTATTATATTTTTTATTGTTTTACAATAAATTTTTATTATTTTATATAATATTTTTGTTGTATATTTTGTTTTAAGTAAAAATAAAAAAGCATGACATAAAAGTGTCATGCTTTTTCTTTTCTATCATTATTTTTTCAAACTTAATCTGTTATAGCACCTTTCACTCGAGCAGGAGCTTTTTTATTTGTTGAAACCACTTAATTTTCAAAAACAAAATTAATCTTATTATCTTTCCACTCTAACTTCGCATCAAATGTTTTCTCGCCCTTTTTAAAGCCTTTAATTAAATCGGTCTTTTCACCTTTTAAGAGCTTTGTCATATTCTTTTGCGAAATTGTTTTACTTAATATTTTCTTCGAAATGGTAAAGTCACATTGTGTTGTATTGTAATTGGAACAACCGTAAAACGTAGATTTATCAATTACATCACCATCGCATTTTTTACAACTTCCAACCTTTTTACCAGTTGTAAATTTCGATCCTTTTCGCTCAATCGATTCAACATGTAATCCAGTGAAATCCCATTTCTCCGACATTTCAACCGCGTCTTCAATAATTTTAGCTGATAACTTTTTCGTTTGTTCCATAAATGTAGCTGGTGAAGCGGTACCTTCACCAATTTCCGCAAGACGTTGTTCCCATTTTGCAGTCATTTCCGGTGAAGCTAGTATTTTGTCGCCGATTGCTGTAATTAAAACTTTACCTTTATCGGTTGCATACACTTGGTTTTTCTGCACATCTATATATTTACGGTCTTTCAGCATCGTAATAATTCCAGCGCGAGTTGCCTCAGTACCTAAACCTTCTGTTTTCTTTAATACTTTCTCCAGCTCTTCATTCTCTAAATACTTACCTGCCGTTTTCATTAGCGTAATAAGTTGTCCTTCCGTATAACGCTTCGGTGGCTGTGTTTTTCCTTCTTTCACTTTCACCTTTACAACTTTGCCTTGTTCACCTTCAGCTACAATTGGAAGAATCGTTTCGTCATCTTTATCGTCTTGGAAAATAACTTTACGCCAACCTTCTTGAATTTGCTGTTTTCCTTTCGAAATGAACGCAGCACGTTCGTCTACAAGAGTTGTAATTGTTGTGTAGTCAAAGATTGCTACTTCATAATGCGCCGCAATAAGTCTTCTTACAATCATATCGTAAATTTTCTTTTCATCACCCGATAATTTACTTGGGTTTGTAACTTGTTCTGTCGGAATAATTGCGTAGTGATCTGTAACTTTCTTTTCATTCACATAACGCTTGTTATTCATAATTGATTCAATTGGTGCTGGCAATAAGCCTTTATATTCATCAAACTGACTTAACTTCTGTAAAATATCAGGGAACGTCGCTGCTTCTCCTTGTGTAACATAGTTAGAATCCGAACGTGGATAAGAAACTATCCCTTTTTGATATAGTGCTTGTGTTATATCAAGCGTCTTTTTCGGTGAAAATTTAAAAGCTTTATTCGCTGTCGCTTGCAGTGCTGATAAATTAAATAAAAACGGTGGCTGAAACTCTTTACGCTCCGTTTTCATTTCTTTTACTACAGCCGGTTTGTTTTGACAAAACGCTGCAATTTTATTTGCCAAATCAGGATCATTTAAGCGGGACTCATTATCTTTCTCCCATTTCCCCTCATACTTCTTTCCTTCTATATTAAAGGTTGCGAACACTTCCCAAAACGGCTCTGACTTAAAGTTCTCAATTTCTTTCTCACGCTTTACGATGAGTGCTAATGTTGGTGTTTGTACACGACCAGCGGAAAACACATCATTCATTCCCTTTTTCTTTAGCAAAATGCTAAAGACACGCGATGCATTCATACCAACGACCCAGTCAGCACATGATCTTGTATATGCTTCGTAATACGTATTAATCGTATCTGCTTCATCAAGTAAGTTTTTAAACCCTTGATAAATTGCTTGCTTCGTTAAAGATGAGATCCAAAGACGCTTCATTGGCTTTTGCACGTTGCAAAGATTAATAATGTTTCGTACGATCAGTTCCCCTTCACGCCCAGCATCGCCCGCGTGAATAATTTCTGTCACCTGAGGATTATGTAACAGCTGTTTCACAACGTTAAATTGCTTATACTTTGACTTTGTTACCTCAAACTGAAAACGCTCTGGAATCATCGGTAATGTATTAAGTGACCATTTCTTCCACTCAGCGTGATAATGTTCTGGATTACATAACTGCGTCAAATGACCAATTGCCCATGTACAGTACGCTCCATTTGGAAATAACTCATTCACTTCTACTTCTAAATATCCATCTTTCCGGCGATATTTAAACTGTGAAACAAGAGCCAAACCTTGATCTGGTTTCTCGGCAATAATTAATTTCATTTTATAACTCC
>Ga0209130_1000388_pt1 | contig 48524 bp, 54 predicted proteins | sample AraplaMF_Cvi_mLB_FD_184264 | JGI IMG/M metagenome (GOLD analysis project Ga0209130, IMG submission 184264) | Arabidopsis root microbial communities from the University of North Carolina, USA - plate scrape MF_Cvi_mLB (SPAdes) (version 2) | ecosystem: Host-associated > Plants > Roots > Endosphere...
CGTTAGAACAAATCATTCCAGAAAATCAAAATGCTCCTTTCAATATGAAAGATCTTATTAATAGAGTTATTGATGAAGGTTCTTTCTATGAAGTGAAAAAATTATTTGCTCAAGAACTAATTACAGGCTTAGCACGTATTGATGGTAAGCCAGTTGGTATTATTGCAAATCAACCGCGTATGAAAGGCGGCGTATTATTCCACGATTCAGCTGATAAAGCAGCGAAGTTTATTAATTTATGCGATGCATATCATATTCCATTATTATTCCTTGCAGATGTACCTGGATTTATGATTGGTACAAAAGTAGAGCGTGCTGGTATTATTCGCCACGGTGCAAAAATGATTTCTGCAATGAGTGAAGCAACTGTACCGAAAATTTCTATCATTGTTCGAAAAGCATATGGAGCTGGTTTATATGCAATGGCAGGTCCAGCATTTGAACCAGATTGCTGCTTAGCATTACCGACAGCTTCTATTGCAGTAATGGGTCCAGAAGCAGCGGTTAATGCTGTATATGCAAATAAGATTGCAGCTTTACCAGAAGAAGAGCGTGCAAGCTTCATTGCTGAAAAACGTGAAGAGTATAAGAAAGATATTGATATTTATCATTTAGCATCAGAGATGGTGATTGATGGTATTGTTCATCCAAACAATTTACGTGAAGAGTTAAAAGGACGTTTCGAAATGTATATGAGTAAATATCAAGTATTTACGGATCGTAAACATCCTGTATATCCAGTTTAAAAGCCCTATTTAGGGCTTTCTTGCTCAATAAGTCAAGGAGGGGAAAACATTGAAACAAGCAGTTTGGTTTCCAACAGAAGAATATAAAGAAAAAACGCGTTTATTTAGTTGGATGAAATCATTAGGCTACGAAGATTACGAAGTTTTTTATAATAAATCAATTGAAGAAACAGCGTGGTTTTGGGGAGAGGCAGAAAAAGCAGTTGGCTATCAATGGATGAAACCTTATACAGAAGTGTTAGATTTAGAAAATGGTACACCGTTTGCACAGTGGTATAATGGCGGAACATGTAACGTTGTAGAATCAGCTTTATCCCGCTGGCTTGCGGATGAAGAGACAAGAATACAGCCAGCACTTCAGTACGAAGGGGAAAATGGAACTTCAAAATCATTTACATATGAAGAGCTTGACAACTGGGTAAGCCGTGTTGCTAATGGTTTGAAACACGCGGGTATTGAGAAAGGTGATCGTGTAACAATTTATATGCCGATGATTCCAGAAACAGTTGTTGCGATGCTAGCTGTAATGAAAATCGGAGCAATTATTTCACCAATATTCTCAGGCTTTGCGTCTGATGCAGTCATGACACGTGTGCAAGCGGCAGGTTCAAAAATGATTATTACCGCAGATGGATTTTCACGCCGCGGGAAAATTGTTTCTTTAAAAGATGAAGTAGATAAAGCTTGTGAACATTGTCCAACTGTTGAAAAGGTGGTAATTGTTCGGCATGCTGGAAATGATTTTACACCGCATAATTACGATTTTTCATGGAGTACGTTAGAAAAAGAAAAACCATTCATACATGCTGAAGAAATGCAAAGTGATGATCCATTAATGCTCATTTATACATCAGGAACGACTGGTAAGCCGAAAGGGACAGTACACACGCATGCTGGTTTCCCTTTAAAATCTGCATTTGATGCAGGGTTTGGAATGAATATAAAACAAGGCGACCGTGTATTATGGGTAACTGATATGGGCTGGATGATGGGGCCATTTTTATTATTCGGTTCACTCATAAACGGAGCAACGATGGTTATGTACGAAGGTGTCCCAGACTTCCCAGAAGCAGACCGCTTATGGGAGACAGTCGATAAATATGAAATTACTCATCTTGGTATTTCGCCAACGTTAATCCGTGCATTAATGGCAAAAGGTGATGCGTATGTGAATAAACATTCTTTAAAGAGTTTAGAAGTATTCGCATCTACAGGAGAGCCTTGGAATCCAGATCCATGGATGTGGCTGTTTGAAACGGTTGGAAAAGGGAATGTCCCAATTTGTAACTATTCAGGCGGAACTGAAATTTCTGGTGGGATTTTCGGTAATGTTCTAATTAAGCCAATCGCACCAATTAGTTTTAACGCATCATTACCTGGTATGGCAGCGGTTGTACTTGATGATCAAGGAAAACCAATTCGTGATGCAGTTGGAGAATTATGTTTAGAGAAACCTTGGGTTGGAATGACGAAAAGTTTCTGGGAAGACGATGAGCGTTATGTGAACACATATTGGTCACGATTTGAAAATAAATGGGTTCATGGTGACTGGGTTATTTATGATGGTGAACAATATATCATTACAGGACGTTCAGATGATACGTTAAATATTGCAGGTAAACGTATTGGACCTGCTGAATATGAGTCTATTCTTGTGAAACATATTAATGTAATAGAAGCAGCTGCAATTGGTGTACCTGATGATGTAAAAGGTGAGGTTTGTCATTGCTTTGTAGTATTACGAGACGGTGTAATATTTACAGCAGACTTAAAGAAAGAATTAATGAGTCTAGTAAATTCTCATATCGGAAAAGCATTATGTCCAAAGGATATCCACGTTGTAGAGGATTTACCAAAAACACGTAATTCTAAAGTAATGCGACGCGTCATTAAAGCGGCTTACTTAGGAAAAGAATTAGGAGATTTATCATCACTTGTAAATCCAGAAGTAGTTCCACATATTCAGGGGCTACAGTCTAGTAAATTATAAATTTAGGAATGAGCTCTATGTAAATAGAGCTCATTTTTAATGTTTATAAAAAGAGACGAGGGAAGAAGTAAATTTGAAGTAAAAAAATTCCACTAGTATTATTACGTATGTTTGTTTTATAGTTTTTATCAAAATAGGATTGTGGCATGTCTATTCATTGGAGTGATTGAATTTTGTTAAGGATGAAAACTTAGTGAAGAAAAAAGTAATGAATAAAAGGAGAAATCCCTGGGGGACAGGGATTCAATAAGGGAGATAATATTGTCGTTCAATGTCGAAATTTGGCGTATTCGACAAATTAATATTATCACGAATTTTCAGGAGATTGTGATAGTGGATGTGTCAAAAATGTGTACGTGCTGCATATAAAAGTGTTATTTAAATAGGAAAAGGGAAAAGGATTAAGTTCACTCGTTCTTAAGATTTTTCCCTTTTAAATTTACTGTTTGTTCGTTGTTCTATATACATCTGAAATTGGTAAATCTTCACCATGTAAAGCTTGAGGACTGTCCTTTTTGTTTGAATCATGTGCCTGCTGAGATGTTTCTTGCATTTGCTCTTGGGCTTTACTAGGAGTATTCAGCGCATCCGATGACACATGATCAAGTTGTTGACTTAATAAATCTTTTTTATCCATGTTATGTAGCTCCTTTTTGAACTTAGATATAAAAACGAAGTGTTTTTAAATAGTTACGTGGGTATTATGTATCTTTGAATGGAATTATATACACAAACCACATTGAGAAATTAACTAATTATAAAAATTACCTGTGATGACAAGCTTAAGAAATATAAAGATCATTAGTTCTTAATAAAAGCGTTATTTTAGTAGAGTGTTACGAAATTTCATTTGAAAGGAACATCCCAATGATAAGGTGAGCACTGTAAATCAGTGCTCATATTATCAGAAATTTCTTAGTCCTTAAAAATAAAACCATTACGGACAATTTACAATGGTAATAGTGACGCTAGCCATTGTTCCAGGAGAATCAAGAAGTGAAGCAGTAACGGTTACTGTTCCAGGCCCATTAGCGGATAGAAATACAGCGGTAAAATTACCTGAGGCATTGGTAATGACAGCAAGAGGAACCATGAAAGCAAGAGAAGGATTACTAAATGAAAAACTGACTACTACTCCTGGAGTAGGACTACCGTTTACTAATACTTGACCCGAAAAAAATAAAGTATTATTTCCTTGAGTGGATACACATGCTGTGGTTGCGTTAGAAGTCAAGGTAATAGATGCAGGCCCAGCAGGAAGATTAAATCCAGTTGGTCCAGTTGGTCCGGTTGGTCCGGTTGATCCGGTGGGACCAGTAGGAAATTGAAAGGGTTGAACCGGTGGAAGTGTAGGTCCAATAGAACCCGGATTAAGTGCAGCAAAAGATAAAAACTCGTCCATTATATATCACCTCTAAAAATCGTATTACTAATAGTAAATGTAATGATAGAGAAAAGTGAACTGGACAAGCGGTTGTATTTTAATAAATTAAACAAAATAGTTATATGATAGAAAAAGAGAGTAGTATGATTCTTTTAGAAATTAAATATAAAAAGGCGATTATTTTCATATCGCCTTTTGGATAATGCAGTGTAATTTTATTCAGTTATTTGAAATATAGTTTCATTCGGTTTGGAAAATCCATACAGTTTCCTTGCGAATTTTAAAATTTCTTCTTCACTACCTGTTAAAGCTTTAACATCATTTTTAAGGGTATGACCATCCTTCTTTAAAAAAGATAATTTTTGTTGCTCCGTATTCAGCGTGATTTGTTTTTCTTTAATCATTTCTTGTTGGTTATTCAGAGAATATTGAAGGACAAAAATTATAGGTAATATAATAGCCAAAGTAGTTATAAAACGGCGTCTTGTTTTTTTTATATTACCTTGTTGGGTATTAGGGTTCACTTGCTGTGAGGGTATATTAGGATTTGATTGGTGTGATGATACTTTTGGGATGTTTCCCATTAAAATGCCTCCATTACTGATTGTAGAATTTAAACCGTTTAAAATTATTATAAATGTTTAATGGGAATTTTAGAAGATATTTTAATATAGTTGCATATCGCAAAGTTTAAACAAAATCCTTATTTACATAAAAGAAACACCGATTGTCCGCGAGGCTCCTAAGGGTAATCATCAAGTAATGACGTACTCGATTAATTAACGATTTCATGAATTTTTGGTAAAATATTGGTAAATTCATCCAAATCAATAAGGGCATCATTTGAAACAAAAACGTTATTTTAATAGGGCGGGGAATAATGGTGGTTCCATGGAACAAGCGAGAATACATTGTATCAAGGTGATCCTTTTATAACAGAGGGGGCAATTTTAGAGGCTAGCGAAAAGGCGAATAAATCATTATATTGGCTTCGGTGCATGTTATCCAAGCTATGAAAAAGTGTGCGGTAATAGTACAAAGAGACTTCGGTTGATTCGGATAGATGATGACGAGGAATGATATAAAAATTTCATTTCGTAGAGAAGTGAAGTGATTAAGGATAGGTATTGAATATGCCATATTTGTATGAATAAAGAGCAGAATTTAGCCTATATATAGGTGTTGGAATTGTTCTAAAGGGGAGAATATCTGAAATATAAATAACTGAGGGGGTGAAATAAAAATGGAAACTAGCACTTTTTTAGGATTGTTTTGGGGATGGGTAACGGTTATCGTATCGGGAATACTTTTCGTACGTCCATCGGTACTACGTGAATTAAAAAAATTAGTGGTTGAAGAAAGAGGTTTTGGTATTATGTACGGTTTTTTATCGATTTTCCTAGGGCTAGGCACTGTGATCCTACATAATGTATGGGTATTTAACTGGCAAGGGTTCATAACGGTTATTGCATGGCTTGCATTATTAAAAGGGATCTACATAATTGCATATCCTGAACCCTCCAAGAAAACAAACTTTGAATTAAGAGTACTATCTACACGTATAGCGCTCGCTATCATTGGCGCCTTGGCTTTATGGATGCTTATAGTAATCTATATAAAATAATTTTTTTCTAATGAGAAATAAACTAAAATATGAGAAAAGGCTATAATAATACTAATTATAAATTTTGTCCTACTGGAAGAACCAGTGGACATCAAACTAAAAAGGGCGTTGTTATATTGCTCTGTAGTTTGGTGTCCGCTTTCTTATTTTTTATTAACAAAATAGATCAGGGGTGTTTGTATAAATGACGCAATTAACTTCTGTCCTAAAATTGACCGAGAAGAAACGCATGTTCGTTCGGGAGGGGTTTTAAAGAAAATATTACAAATGTGTAAGGTTAATGTAATATTAATCGATAGTAAATCAAGATACTTAAGTGTATTTTAAATAGTATTTAAAAGTACTGTTTATTTATAAAATATTGGGTTAAATAAAATTTAATTAGGAAGTGTAATAAAATGATTGAAATTAAATCAATTATTCATTCGTACAAACTAAAAAGAAGAATAGCTAAAGATTTATATGGCTGCAGAGATGAATTGACGATGTTATTAAATGAATTTAATAATATGAAAAGTAAAGTGAAATCTGAGAAAAAGAAAAATAATATGTTATCTCGTTTACAATTAATTTATCAAAATATGAAATTAGACAAGCAGTATTCGCTTCCGTTTGCTCTTAATAGTAGGTTATTGGAGAGATTAGAAGATGAATCTAATCAAACAACTGAAGAATGTGTATCATGTCTACACGTAATGTTAGAAATAAATTATGAGAAAATAAAACATTATGGATCTAATACAAGTAGGTCATTTGTGCCGTTATCGCAGTCTTCAATTTGTCTTGCTGATTTTGTTTGTTTGACAGGATTTGTTTTATTAGGCTTACTAGGAACAATTACATTTGGAGGGATAATGTAATCTTTTTATTCACTTGCATAAAAGAAAAATTGTTACTTGTAAAAAGACCACTCATTTAAGGTGTATTTTTTAGTTACATAGGAGAGCTCATGTGGTAGACAGAGAAGAATAACACGAATGCTAATTTATAGTTACTCATTGTTAATGCTTTATGTAACTATAAAGACGAAGTGTTATGATGCTAGTAGTACCAAGGGATTTAGCGTTTGGGCTAGTTACACAAAATATAAGATATGGATAACTCATAGTAAACGTGAAATGATAAACCCTATGTTGTCGCAGCAATGAAGTGAGTATGCTGAGGGTTTGTTATTGATGCAAAATTAAGTGTTACAGGAACACTGTAATACAAAGTGCACATAGTAAAGGAAAAACTTACTATTGTAAATAAAGCTTATGTGTATGTGAAGGAATTAAAAAGCCGATTTATAAGAGTCAGCTTATTTTTCAATACTCAACTCAACTCAACTTGTAACTATAGATGCCAGTTTAGATCTCTACGTGTTAATATACAAAAATCTGACTATATTTAGTCAGCTTTTTGTATATTACATTCTATTATTTATCGGTCACAAAAGACATATTTTTTCCTTTAAGTTGACATTGAAAATATTACCGATTTTTTCTTTTACAATGACAACAAATAAAGAAACACTTACAACGACACTTATTTCGTTTAGAACTCCAATCATCATCACAATGATTCTTTTCTTTGGATTTCCACCAATCATCATTACAATGCTTTTCCTTAGAACTCCAATCATCATCACAATGATTCTTTTCTTTAGATTTCCACCAGTCATCACAACAATGCTTTTTCTTAGAACTCCAGCAATCATTTTTCCAGGACATTCTTTTATACCTCCCTTCAATAGGATTACTATTATTCTATGTTTTAGTAAAAGAATGGCTTGTTTATTAACCTATTATTTTACTTTTATATGATAGAGTGCTTTCTACTAAATATAGAATTCATACAAACTATGCTAATTTTCAAGAAAGAGTTGAGAGAACTTCTGGTTATAATATTAATCAACAAACACTTGTTGAAGGAAACGTTATGATTTTAAATAATATCTTATTTTGGAGTACGCTTTTCTAATTGTATATTTCACAACAGCAAAAGAAAAACATACTATATTACTGCAAACAAAGCCTATGCATATGTGAAATAATAGGGAAAGCTGGTGACTCTTAAAGAAGCTGGCTTATTAAAAAAAAGATTAATTTGATAAAGAGGTTGTCTAAACTTTGAATTCAGTAGAATTAAATCCAAGTCCACTCATTAAACAATCCTCTAATTGTTAGAGGATTGTTTTTATAAATTAATAAAGAAAAGAATGTTTAGTACAATTGTTTGTTTTTTTCTTTCTATGTGTTTGCCTCGTACACTTTTAAGCTAGTGGACATACTTTACTAATAGAAAGGATTAGGGGGTGAGGTTTTGGGTTCTCGATTTAATAATTGTAAAAAGAAGTGTACATGTAAACAGGATGATTGTTGGGAGATATTCGAAGAGTGTAACAAAGAAAAGCATGAGAAATGTGATAATTCTTGTGTACAAGGAATTAGAGATGAGCTTAAGAAATTAATTAATCGAACAGTTCAAATTAATACAGAGGGACGTACTTATGTAGGTACTGTTTCGTCTGTCAGTTGTGATGTTGTTAAGCTTACAGCTATTCCTGGATCTGTTGGAGTAATTATCTCCATTTGTAAAATTGAAGCAATTTTCCCTCCTGTTACAACAGTTACCGCTGAGTTTGATTTTAATGGTGTTGACGTAGCAAACAAAGCATAATTATGCTGTTTTTTTGTAAAGCCATTCTTATGAATGGCTTTATTTTAATTTCGTATAAAAGGAGAATATATTCTTTATATAGAAATAGGTTTGAGGCTATAAAGAGTGATGCACGAAAGGAGAATGAGAGTGATTAAATTAGTGCCCTTTAAAAGATCTGATTTCAAACAATTAATAAATTGGATTAATTCCGAAGAATTTTTAATACAATGGTCGGGAAATGCATTCACATACCCTTTAAATGAACAGCAATTAAAGAAATATACAGAAAGTACAAACACACTGGCATTCAAAATAATAGATGAAGAGACTAAAGCAGTTATTGGTCATATTTCTCTTGGACAAATAGATAATATAAATAAGTCTGCTAGAATTGGAAAAGTGCTAGTTGGTAATACGAAAATGAGAGGGCGTTCTATAGGAAAACATATGATGAAAGCCGTACTTCGTATTGCTTTTGAAGAATTAAAACTACATAGAGTAACTCTGGGTGTTTATGACTTTAATAAGTCAGCTATTTCTTGTTACGAAAAAATAGGTTTTGTAAAAGAAGGTTTATTAAGAGAGTCAAAAAAAGTAGGAGAAACGTATTGGAATTTATGGGAAATGAGTATGTTAGAATATGAATGGAACAATAAATCATAGTAATTTATAATTATATTATGTTAACAAAAGGGGTTTGGTGGGAATCGTGAATAAAACAACAAAAATAATTTCAATTGCAGCTGTTTCAGGGGGCGGTAAAACTACCATTACAGAAAGTTTAGCTCATGAGTTGAAAAACTCAAAGGCTCTATATTTTGATAGTTATAAATTTGATAACTGTCCTGTTGATATTTGTAAATGGATTGATGATGGAGCTAATTACGATGAATGGGTACTTACACCGCTAATAAATGACATTCAGCGTTCTATACAAGATAGTAGTTTAGATTATATTATTGTAGATTATCCTTTTGCATACTTAAATAGAGAAGTGGGACAATTCATTGATGTAACTATATTTATCGATACACCTTTAGATATTGCGATGGCTAGAAGAATTTTGAGAGATTTTAAAGAAGATACAATGAGTGAAATACATAATAATTTGAAACATTACATGACACATGCGAGAAAAGCTTATTTAGAGGCGATTAATACGGTAAAGCCGAATTCAGATATCGTTTTGGATGGATCTTTACCTATAAATGAAATAGTTGTGCAAATAGTAGAGGAATTCAGTAGAAGAAATGTGATTTTGCAAAGTTAATTGAAAAATGAATCATATACGAATGGAACATGTCTGTCTATATAAAAAAGTGGGGTGCTTCAATTTGAAAACGCTATTTTATTACAATTGGCAAGTAAGAGATGATTGGTTTAAGTGGTGTGAACAGCTTACAGAGGAGGAATTGCTTCGCAAACGTGTTGGAGGTGTTGGGAGTATTTTAGAAACACTTTTCCATATTGTAGATGTTGAGTATAGCTGGATTAGTGCGCTTCAAGAAATAGAGGATAACGAACCACAGTTTAAAGATTATCAATCAATTAAAAAAGTGAAAGCATTATCTGATTTATATAGACGAGAATTAGATAACTTTTTGCAGTTATGGTCTGGCGACTTCGAATCAAAAATATTGAAAGCTTCATGGACAGATAAAACATATAAATACGGTGAAGTTTTAAGGCATGTAATTGCACATGAAATTCATCATATTGGTCAGATATCTATATGGGCAAGAGAATTAAATCTTCAGCCCGTTTCAGCGAATTTAATTGGAAGAGGATTATAGATATAGAAACCGACTTGCTAAATGCAAGTCGGTTTTTTATATAAAAGAGAACGGTTAGTTAAAGTCCTCGGATTTTTTCTGACGTATATGTAAAAACATTAAGATCGTAATGATTAAAAAGATTATAACCGTTTGTATGATTAAATTTTTAAACTGAAGTAAAATGGTCCAAGATGTAATAGTGTCTTTGAAAGCTTGGAGTGCAGAATATGAGGTAGGTTCAAAACCGTATTGAAGTAACTTTTTTGTTTCAACAAAAGCCGTGTTTTCTTCATTGGCGTCTAATACTACAGAAATAAACCGTGTGTCTCCTTGTTTTGCTGTACTAACAAAACTGTAATTACCGTTAGTTGACAAACTAGATTGTAAGCCATCAACACCTTTTAATTTAATGTTTTTATTAAGAGAATAAATCATTTTATTTGTGTTGAAAACTTGAACATCTTTGAAGGTAAATTGGTAAGAGGTTTGTTTGGTAATATTTAATACATCTGGATAGTCTTTTATTAATTGTGCAGCTATTTCGGCTGCGTCTATTGCTGTTGTAATTGATTGTCTATTCTTTTCACTATTTATTCCGGTTGAATTTAAAAATGGAGATTGTTGTGATAACTTTAGTTGTTTTGCTTTTTCATTCATTAACGATGTAAAATTATCTTCATTTCCAGCAATGTGTTCTGCAAGTGCAAGCGCAGAACGATTATTTCCGGTTAGAAGCAAAGCATGAAGTAAGTCACGAACGGTAGTGTTATCCTTTGATGTTACTTGGATCGGAATTGTTTCTGTTTGAAAAACTTCGTTTCTAATTTTCACAGATTCATCTAATTGTATTTTGCCATCATGAAGTTGTTCCATCACAATATATTCTGTCATTAATTTAGATAAAGTGGCCGACTGAATAGGAGTACGTTCATTTTTTTTATAAACAATTTCACCAGAATTAGTATCTATTAAAATAGCTGATTTAGCTCGAATAGTTGGACCATTTACATAAAGATAAAAATATAAAACGATAAGTGCAGTAATAAGAAAAGATAATAATAAAATTGTTATTTTTTTAAAAAATTGCATACGCGATCCTCCTACAATTACATCAATAATATTATTGTAAGAAATAATGCTAAATTAGTAAGAAAGAAAAGGTAAAGAATTTCTAAAGAATTTTAAGGAATTCTTTAATTTTGGATTTGGATGGAAAATTAAAGGTTCAATTTCTTATTAGATAAGAAATTGAACCTAAAAATATGCCTTATTAACATTTATATGGAAGTAATTTTACAGTGAAAGTTGTCTTTTCATCATCACTATATACTTCAATTGTTCCTTTATGCAGTTCGACAATACTTTTTGCAATTGCTAATCCGAGCCCAGATCCGCCGGTGTTTGTCGATCGTGATTTCTCTACGCGATAAAAACGTTCAAAAACATGAGGTAAATCAGTACTTGGGATAGCTTGTCCGTAATTTGTTATATCAATTGCGATCATATTATTGCTTTCGTAAGCTGTTATATCAATATGATTTCCATCATTTCCATAAGTAATAGCGTTTATGATTAGGTTTTCAAACACACGTACTAATTTATCCCCATCAGCGAGTACCATTAGCTTTTGAGAGGGGAAAGAAGGGCGACATTCAATATTAGCTTCTTGAAGCTGTATCCGAAATTGGACAGTTAATTGTCCAAGCAATTCTACAATATCAATAGGAACAGAATTTAAACTTAACTCTTTATTTTGAACACGTGTATATTCAAACAAATCATTCATTAATGCGTTGAGACGGGTTACTTTATCGTATATGACTTGTATATAATGACGCAATTCCACTTCATCTCTATAATTATCATGATGGATTAAATTTACATATCCAACTATAGATGTAAGAGGCGTTCGTAAGTCATGTGATACATTCGTAATTAGTTCGCTTTTTGCTTGTTCCGCCTGTCTTTCTTCATCAATTGATACTTTTAACTGTTCAACAATTTGATTAACGCCAGTTGCTAATTCTTCTAAATAATTATGCTGTACAATAGAAACTTTATGATTAAAGTTTCCACTCGCAATATATCGAATTTCTTCAATCATTTTTTTAATACAAGTTTCATAGTAAAGCTTTCTTTCATGACGATAAAAAATGTAAAGATAGGATGAGAAAATAGAAAATAAAAACAAATAAGAAACGATCATCATCCATAAAGATTCCTTTATCCCTCTATACTTTTCATAACCAAAAATTCGAATGAATTCTTTACCTAGTTCGCTTAGAGTAAGTGAACTCTCAATTACACTCGTTACGAGGCGAAATATAATTAATTCGGTAATAGGTGTAAGAGTGATAGCTAATAAAAGCCAAAAAATAAGCTTCCACTTTGGTATATCTTTTAATATATCAAATGCTTCATTTCTCAATTTTATATCCTACTCCCCAAACCGTATGAATTAGTTTTTCACCATTCATTACGGTTTCAAGTTTATCGCGTAAATTACTAATATGGACCATAACCGTTTTATTAGAACCATAACCGTCTTCATTCCAAACGCGTTCGAATATCTCTTCAGAGCTAAATACTCTTCCAGTATTACTCGCAAGTAAATATAAAATATCAAATTCGATAGAGGTGAGCTTAATATATTCACCATTTACTTTAACCGTATGATTATGTTTATGAATTTCAACTGTACGAATGCGAATAATACCATCTTCATTCTTTGGTGTGGCAGCGTTTTGGAAAGATGATCTACGTAACAATGCTTTCACTCTAGCAACTAATTCTAGTGGATTAAACGGTTTAATCATATAATCATCTGCACCGGTCATAAGTCCTAATATTTTATCCATATCTTCAGCTTTTGCACTAAGCATAAGGATAGGTACAGTATTATTTTCACGCACTTCTTGACAAACTTCTAATCCATTTCGTTTTGGCATCATAATATCCAAAATCATAAGGTCAACTTCATATGTAGATATCATTTGTAATGCTTCATCACCATCATAAGCTTTATAAATGTTATAACCTTCATTTCGCAAATAAACAGCGAGTAATTCTACAATATCTTTATCATCATCAATAATTAATATGTTTTTATTCATCATATAGTTCCTTTCCTTGCGAATCATCAACATTACTATAATATCAAACATTTATGTATTTTGTAGTAATGTTTCTGCAAAAAATTTCACGTAACGTATTAAAAAGGAATTAACACAATTGTAACGAATACAAAATAAGAAGGATATTTGAATTTCACGTTATATTGAAAGTTAGTTATAAGGAGGAGTTGCTATGTTATATAAAGATATATATTCATTTACTCCAACTGGAAAAATAGAAAATGACATTAAAGCTTTTCTATTAAAATACAATAAAGAGTTTACATATAAACATTCAATTCGTGTGGCAAATGAGGCAAGAAAAATTGCGGGAATATTTTATGAAGATGAAGAAAAAGCAGTGATTGCAGGATGTTTACATGATATTAGTGCAATCTTTCCGAACGAGAATTTCCAATGATTATCCATCAAAAATTATCGAGAGTAATTGCAAAAGAGATATTTAAAATAGAGGATGAAGAAGTTTTAAATGCTATCTGTTGCCACACTACTTTGCGTAAACATGCTACAAAGATGGATTTTGTACTATTTGTTGCTGATAAATTAGAATGGGATCAAATAGGGACACCTCCATATTTAATAAATGTAAAAAAAGCTTTAGGAAACTCTTTAGAACATGCTGCTTTTGTATATATTTCATATTTGTGGGAAAGAAAAGATACATTAAAAGTCATACACCCGTGGCTAGAAGAAGCATATTGGTATTTAAAAGAAATTGTAGAGTAGAAAGGGTATAAAAATGCAATTAAAAGAATATATGAATCAAACATTCCCAGGAGTTACATTAGTACCGTCCATATACTTTCAGTGGGAAAATCATCTTCATTTTGATTTTGGGAAAGATAAATATCAATTCAAAGAAGATAGTAACACGTATAATATGGAATATTTCATAAAACTATATAGGTATAATAAAAATCTATTTGAAGATATATTTTCAAAAGAAGATACCGTCTTTTTAGTCACAAATGTTTATCGATTTAAACAGGAAAATATAAAAAATTCGCAGAAAATAAATGTATAGAATAGATTTATTAAAAAGAGGGATTTAAAGTTTCATATAAGACAAGAAACATTACCTTTTCTATTTGAAGATGAAGAAGCTGACTTATATTGTACATATCAATTTTCTTTACAATGTTTTGCGGAAGACATTAAATATGAACCGCTTATTGAAGCTGTTAATCATGAGGATTTCCCTGACCTACGTCCACGCCTAGGACGAAAAAAAGAAATTTCATATCCAGATGTATTTTTTATAAATGTAACAAAGGATATCATCATGTTTATTTATGATGATAGAGGATGTGAAATAATCGCGAAGAATAAAGAAATGATACGGGATTTATATGAGGCGTATAAAGAGTGGATACCAGATTATGAACGAGAAAGTATAGCTAGCTTATTTAAATGACAATAGGGGAAGTGAAGCGTGTAATGAAACGTGTAATGAAACGTATCGCCATCGTATCCGCATGGGAACCAGAACTTACGTATTTGCATCAACATTATCCAAGTGAGCGTGTAGAGAAGATAGCTGCTTGGGAATTTCATTTTCATTCTATTAATGAATTAGAAGTGATATCAGTTGTAACAGGTGTTGGTAAAGTAAGTTGTGCAAGTTGTGTGCAATTATTAATTAGTGAATTTCAGCCACACCAGTTATTTATGACAGGAATTTGCGGGAGTTTATCAGATAAAGTAAAAAATGGACACATCGTTGTAGCTCTTAATGCTTTGCAGCATGATGTTACAGCGGCTGGTTCAGGAGAAGATAGTTTTAATCTATATGATGGTAGAACAGCACCTATTGAAACAACTAAATCACTCGTAAAACGAATGAAGAAATTACGTTCGTATGATCCGGTCCATTTTGGTACATTTCTATCTGGAGATCAACGTATTCGAAGTTCAGAAATGAGATATTTACTGCATACTGTTTACGGCGCTTTAGCCGTTGATCAAGAAGTGGCCGCATTTGCTTATGTATGTCATATAAATAAAAAACCATTTCTATGTTTAAAAGCTGCCTCAGATCAAGCGAATGACAAAACGAAAGAAGAACAAAAGGTTTTTAAAATGTTAACATGTGAACGAGCATGTGAGCATTTAATTACTTTTTTACGTGTTTATGAGATTACTGTAGTTAACAATAGATAACAAGAGGGGAAATGGCCACTCATTTCAAATTAAGAGGTGAATTACAATTGCATACGTATTATGGAGAACTTTGTACAAAGATATATGAAAGTGATAAATCAATTGCGAGTGGAAAAGAATTGGATTTTTATCTTTCTTTTGCAAAAGACAAAAACATGAAAGTGTTAGAGCCAATGTGCGGAAATGGTAGAATGCTAATTCCTTTTATACAAAATGGTGTGAATATAGAAGGATTCGACCTTTCAGAAGACATGCTTAAAGTGTGTAAAGAGAAAGCGGAAAAATTAAACTTAAAACCGGTTGTGTCACTAGGGAGAATAGAAGAATACCATAGTGATAAAAAATATGATCTTATTATGATTCCTATAGGTTCATTTTCACTGTTACCTGATAATTTAGTAGAAATTAGTCTTCAAAATATGAAAAAAAACTTAAAGGAAAATGGAAAATTGCTTCTAACAATTGTACAAGGTGGAAGTGAGACAGAACAAATTCTAGATTGGATAGAGACAAATAGAAAAGAAATTAATAATGAATTAATTGTTGAGTATAGAAAAGTGTCATATGATAAGGCGCAAAAACTTTTGAATATTATACTGAAATATGAAGTCGTTCATGATGAGAAAATTGAAGAAACTGAGATTATGGATTTTCCTATAAGACTATATGATTTAAAAGAGTTTGAAAATATACTTATTGCTAATGGATTTAGTCAAATTGTTGTTCATGAAATAAAAGATGGATATGGTGTAGGGAATTCATTTCATGTATTTGAATGCAATTTATAACAAATCAAAGTGGAGGATTATACTTATATGATTCAATACAAAAGATGTAGTGAAGTAAGTATAGATTTAGTGTATAAAGCTTTTAAGGATGGATTTTCAGATTACATCATTAAAATGGAAGTTTCAAAAGAAGATTTTATAAAAAGATTTTTTGGGCCAGAAGGGAATTCGCTAGAACACTCCTTTCTTGCGTTAGACGGTGACAAATGTATTGGTGTAATACTTGGTGGTATTAAGGTATATGAAAGTATAAAAACAATGCGCTGCGGAACATTAGCGGTTCATCCAGAGTTTCGCGGCATTGGTGTAAGTCAAAAGTTATTTGAGTTACATAAAGAAGAAGCGACACAAAATAAATGTAAGCAACTTTTTCTTGAAGTTATTGTAGGAAACGATCGGGCGATTCATTTTTATAACAAATTAGGTTATGAAAAAGTATATGATCTTTCTTATTATAATTTAAATGATTTAACTGAAATAATGAATAAAGGTAATAAAAATATTGAAGTAAAACAATTAGAATTTCCAACATTTAAAGTTGAAATTCAGAAATGGTTAAACTTCCATATAAATTGGCAAAATGATATTGATTATATCGAAAAAACAAATCATACATTTTACGCTGCATATGTTGATAGTGATATAAAAGGTTCTGTGTGTGTAAATGAACAAGGAAAAATTAGTTTTATTTTTATAGACAAAGACTATAGAAATATTGGTGTTGGGACGAAATTATTACAGGTAGCAAGTGAAGAATTAAAGTTATCAAGTTTATCAATTGGGTTTCCAAACAACAATTTACTGGAAGGGTTTTTAAAGAAAACTGGATTTGAAAAGAATTCTTTAGCACAATATGAAATGTATTTATTGCTATAAAAAGCGGAAGGAATTATTCTTTTCGCTTTTTATTTTGTACTATAAACGTTTTTGCTGTATGTGGGAGGATAAGTAAAAACAACAGAAGTTTTGTTATCTATCTTATTGAGCTAACTGGCACTTTAGTTGAAGAAGGAAAGTATATAGTAAACATAGAATATATTAATACATTAAAAGATTTATGAGGTGAAAGTGATGGCAATTAAGCAAGGTGAAATTAAAGTAGTAGTCGGAGCTGGAGTATTTAATAATAATCCAGGCTGGGTTCAAACCCAAGAAAATGAACTTAACTTACTAGACAATACCACTTGGGAAGAAAGATTTGAATACAATTCCATTTCAGCTATTTTAGCTGAGCATGTATGGGAACATCTTACTTTTGAAGAAGGTGTAAAAGCGGCTGAAATTTGTTATAAATTTTTAAAGCCATCAGGTCATATTCGGTGCGGAGTCCCTGATGCATTTTTCCGAGATGAAACCTACCAAAATATAGTTCAAATAGGCGGACCTGGCCCGAAAGACCACCCAGCTGCAAGCCATAAAATCGTACATAATTATAAAACATTAACGAAAATGTTTGAAATTGCTGGATTTGAGGTAGTTTTACTTGAATATTGTGATGAAAATGGTCAATTTTATTACACAGAATGGGATGCGAATGACGGCGTTATTTTCCGTTCGAAAAGGTATGATTCTAGAAATAGAGGCGATAAACTTGGTTTTCCATCGCTAATTGTTGACGCGATTAAAAGGTAAGTCATTCACCTAAAATAGGTGTTAGTTCTATCAGTTCATGAGTCGCAAATGCGGCTTTTTTTATTTGTTTTGTAAACCTACGTTTTGCAAGGAATTAGACATACATAATAAGTGATTTTGAACGTTACATAACTTGATTTGAATACTATATTAGCTCTTATTAACACCATTTATCTTAAAGGAAATTGCTTTTAAATATTTAATGGAAATATCATATAAATTAAATAAATCAACGTTTTCTCATGTTGAATTTTTTTACGGAAATGTTGAGGTACGCCTATTGTAATAAACACATGGAGAGAATATATAATAAATCAATCAATGTTTAAGATACCATTCACACATTAAATTAATATTTCATTGCCATAGAGATTTCTTTTATACATAAATTCGTGTAAAATAAAACAAGAACATACATTCTACACAAGAGTAGGAGGCAATAAATATGTTAGCTCAAATAGAGAAACAAACTGATGGCTATATTATAAAATTTGAACGCCAATTTCCCAATACAATAGAGGAAGTTTGGTCTGTTTTAACTGAAAACAGCAAGCTTAAAAAATGGATGTCCAATTTACAAATTGAAAACCTTAAAACAGGTGGAATTATAAAGTTCGACATGATGGATGGTTCATTTTTAAATATTGATATTTTAGAGTGCCAACTAAATTCAGTACTTGAATTCACATGGGATAAAGATCGTGTCCGATTTGAAATACATAAAGAGGAAAATGGTTCGCTTTTACTTCTTAAAGAATACATTCATGAATTAACTGACCATACACCGAAAGATATAGCTGGTTGGCATATTTGTTTAGATCTTTTTTCTTCCGTTTTAGAAGGAGAAGAGAAAGAATTTTCCGAAAACGAATGGCAACAATGGTTCGGGAAATATAAGGATAAGATTCAAGAAGTGAGAGGATAATTGTATAATAGGTAATATTCATTATGTAATTATTATATTATAAAAATGATTTTGTGGAAAAATAAGAATAGAGGTTAATATGAAAGTAAATCAATTAATTGTTAATAACATAAATAAACTTGATACTGTTATTCCGTTTAATAAATCACTTGGCATTGCTGGTTTATCTGGGTCTGGAAAAACAACTCTTTGTCAAACAATTGGTGAAGAATCAAAGAAGCGTCTAGTTTCCTTATTGCCAAAGGCTGAATATCAATATTTATTTCCTAATATTATGGAAACTAATTTTAGTGCAATTAAAATGGAAGAAATGCCTTTAGTACTTTTTTTAGGGGAATCATCAATTTCTTCCAATCCGCGTTCGACGATTGGTACTCATACAGGTGTTTTTAAAGAGATTCGTGAAAAATTAGCGGAAGAATTTAATCTTTCTCCTGAAGTCTTTTCATTTAATAATCAATTAGGTTGGTGTGCTGGCTGTAAAGGGCGTGGTACTACTAAAAATATTGAGTGTAAAAAATGTAAGGGGAAACGTTATAGTGAAGAAGTTGAACAACGTACTATTGAGTTGTTTGCTAAATCACATACAATTTCAGATATTAACGATTTAAGTGTTGAATCTATTCTTTCATTAGCAGAAGAATTAACTATTAGCGAAGCAAAACAACATATATTGCAAAATATTATCAATATGAACATTGGTTATTTAACATTAAATCGAATTATGGGTACGTTGTCAGGTGGAGAATTAACACGACTTTACTTAGCTGAATTCATGGCAGTAAGTGAAAATGCTGTAATTATTATTGATGAGATTTCAGTTGGACTTGATCATGAAACATTATTACAAATATTAGAAGAGATCAAGCAATTAGGGTGTAAAAACCAAATTTGGCTCATTGATCATTCAGATACAGTACTGGATACAACAGATGAGCAATTGTTCTTCGGACCTGGTAGTGGAAAATATGGTGGGAAAATCGTAAAAGAATCACCAAGGCCAAAGCCAATACTATCGGAACGAAATTACGAAATGCCAACAGGATATTATACATTCCATGAATTATATTGCCGAAATATCCAAATGACTGAGTTTCAGATTCCTAAAAATAGACTTGTAACTGTTACAGGAGAGTCTGGATGCGGGAAATCTACACTTGTCAATGAGTGTTTAGCTAAAGATTTCTTGAAACGATATCCAAAAGATAAACTAGTTATGGTAGGGCAAGATCGAAACCAATCGATTACAAGTCGGTCAACTGTAGCAACTTTCCTAGATATTAAAAAGAAACTGACAAAGTATAGTGAAGAAATTGATGATATTTTTGAGCGCTCAATTGAGGATATTATTGATGAAATTCCAAACGAAGATATTGCGTATAAACGCTTGAGCCTACTAATCAAATTAGGACTGGGCTATTTAACATTAGAACGAAAAACACAAACATTATCAACGGGTGAGTTTCAATGTGTTCATTTAGTTTCTGAGTTATTTGCAAAAACAAGAAATCCACATACATTGTTTATTTTTGATGAGCCTTCAAAAGGTTTATCGCAAAATATTTTAAATCAATTTATAGATAGTGTTAGAGGGATATTACAAGATGAATCAGTCTCTATCATAATGATTGAGCATAACAGTTACATGCTAGAAAGTTCTGATTATATTGTCGATTTTGGAAAAAGACAGCTTGAATCTATAGAGCATCTTGATGTAGTAAGTCATGATGATTATTATCGTCAAAAGAGCAGTGTGAATGATGCTGAGCAAATACATATTTCTTCAACACTGAATCAACAAAATGGAATTAATTACTTAGAAGAAAATCATATTGATTATTTTAAAAATGCAGAAAACATCTATAAAGGTGGCATATTAAAAAGCTTATCATCAATGGCTCGTTTAATTTACGGTGAATATGAATCTGATACAATTGCACCTGTTGTTGCTATTGATCTTGAAAGACATTTATATAGTCAATTTAGTTTCTTATATGAAATTGGTGGATTGATCAATCATATTGTAGCTACTCATCCGACTAATAAAGATACGAGGAGCTTCGATTTCTATTCTCAGGATAATCATTGCCCATCATGTTCGGGACGTCTTCAAATTGAAGTTTTTGATAAAGAAATTACAATTCAAGATAAAAATGTTCCATTTTGGGATGGTCTATTTGATCCGGAAATCATGAAAGTATTAAAATTTTATCAATATGAAAAAATTGAATTTCTATTTGAAGAAATTAAAAATGAGCTTGGTCATGATTTGTCAAAGAGCTATAATGATATGTCTGAGGAAGAAAAACATACATTTTGGTACGGCTATTTTGATAAGTCCTTCTATGATAAGAAAGGTAAGACACGTAGAACATGGGTAGGATTTAATACAATTATTGGTGGATACATTGTTATTTCTAAAGCAGCTATTAAAGAAGATATTAAGACTTCTAAAGAAATGATGACATGTCCAATTTGTGAGGGAACTGTGTTAAATCACCAAAAACCACTTAAATTTGGAGATACAGATATTCGTGAAATTATTAATCAGCCGCTTAATGAAATAATAAAAATTGTAGGAGATTTACCTGTACTCATCAAATTGAAAACTATCGTAGGTGGCAATATGATTATGACAGAAGATGTCTCTTTACTGCCTAGGAAAACACAAGTCGCACTGAAAATGTTTGAATTAGAACAGGCAAGCTTTTCAAACTATGAAATGGTGTTACAAAATGTTTTACCATTCTGGGGCGAAATTAAAGGTAATATCGAATCAATCAGCAATAATAATAAGGTGACTATTTGTGATTTCCAAAATATCAATGAAACAAGAGAAACTATCATAGATAAGTATTTCACAAATGGAAAATATAAAAAATTAACATATGTGTATGAAGCATTTGGTTATAAAAAATTAGTTACCCAAATTAATAAAATAAAAAAAAGCAACCCATGTCCATTCTGTAACGGAAAAAAAGTTATAACCGAAGATAATCTACATGATGGTGTGTTTAAATTAACAATTCCATGTATAATTTGTAATGCAAGTGGTATTAATGATGAAGAGCTAAAAGAAATTGTTGAGGGCGTGGATGTACAAACATGGTTAACTGGAAAAGTTAGTGATGTAGTGGATGAGAGTTTATTAACAGAAACTGTTATGCAAATACCAATTTTTAATCGCATTCGCGAATTGGATAAGCGAGATATGATGGCGGTTTATGAATGTTTGGAGATTAATAAGTAAAATTTTATTAGTTTATGTGTTATTAAAACCACTAACTCAATTAATATTAAGCGTGTATTCTTAATGGTGAATGTAATAGCACAGTATGATTATTATGAAATAATGAAAGAAGATCCAACTTCTTAATGTCAAAATTAAGAAGTTGGATTTTTTAGTGTATTTATGTCTCACATACAATATTTCTCACGTTAGAAAGAAGTAAAAGAGTCAGGGGGATTGAAAACTAAAAGGGATAAACGATTGATATATTATGTAATTATTATATTATAAAAGTGACGATTAGAGATAAATAAAGGTAATGAATGCTAATTGGTGTTTATAAACTTTTTTTATTGTCTGATTTTTTAAATTTAACAGAAATATATACTTGAATGAAGTATATATTTCTGTTAAATTTATCCTATGGACAAAACAAGTTTAATTAAAGGTCATTTAGAAATGTGTGTGTTATCTATTTTGTCGAAAAAGAAAAGCTATGGTTATGAAATTATGAAAGAACTTGAAGTACACAATTTAAAATTGAAAGGAGTAGGAAGTATTTACCCTATTTTAACTAAGTTAAAAAATCAAGAGTGGGTAAATACTTATCAAGAAGTAACAGACAGTGGTAAAGTTAGAATCTATTATGAAATTAATGAAAACGGGAAAATACGTCTTGAGAAAAAAATTAATGAGTGGTTAGAATTGCAATCTGATATTCAAACATTATTAAAAAGTGGTTTGAAAGGAGACCTTCTGAAATGAGGAATGAATTAAACGGTAAAGAAAAGCAATTTTTAACTGACGTACTTAAGGAATTAAAGCAATACGATATCAGCTTAGAAGAAAGGGAAAATATTAAGCAACAAATATTAGAGCATATTCAAGAATGTTGTGAAAATGGAGAGGATAGTATAAATGATCTAGGTACGCCTCAATTATTTGTTCAAGATTTTTTAGAAATAAGTGAAATTGACCTACAAGTTAAAATGAGACAACTTCAAAATGAAAAGAGAAATTCGAGCACATTTATCTTAGGTGGCATATTCATCGCAGTTATTACTTACCTCATCTCACAAACTACACTTTCACTATTTTTAACTGAATCATTTAACGGAACTAATAGAAAAAATACATTTAATTATAATCTTTTATATCGTATAGCAGAGAATCAATGGTGGAATTCTATATTAATAATGATTAGTTTTACGCTCTCTGTAGTAGTATTTATTAGCTTAGTAAGTTATAAAAAAAGAAAGTTATCTTAAAGTATAATGAAGAAAACCATGTATAAAGTATTTCTAATTTGTATTCTTTGTAATGTATTAATGTTTTGTATCGTACATCCAAAAGTTTACGCTCAGCAAAATATTAAAGTTACATTAGATAAATATATTGAAAAATTTATAAAGGAACAGAACATTCCTGGAGCTTCCGTTGCAATTGTACATAATAAAGATGTATTCTTCACAAAAACATGGGGGATTACTGGGGAGTCTGAAAAAAAGGTAACTAGTAAAACCCCATTTGCGATTGGCTCAATAAGTAAATCTTTAACAGCTTTAGCTATAGTCAAGTTAATAGAAGATAAAAAAATAAAATTAGAGGATTCAGTTCAACAACATCTTCCTTCGTTTAAACTAAAAGATACACAATCAACTTCAAATATAACAATCCAACATCTACTAACTCATACAAGTGGAATAAACACATATGAAGGCTTAGCATTATCAGATAAACAATTAAAGAGTTCTAAAGCATTAAAGGAAAATGTAATGAAACTTTCAAAAGTAAAATCAAATGCTCCACCAGGGGAAAAGTATCAATATAGTAATGCAAATTATATGATACTTAGTGCCCTTATTGAGGCAGTCACAAATGAAACATATTCTTCATATATAGAAAAGCATGTTTTTCAGCCTTTAAAAATGAATGGCGCAGCGGCAAATAAAGAAAGTGCATATGAAAAAGGCTATTTAACAGGTTATCAATCTTGGTTTGGTATACCTAGAAAAAGTGTAGTGTCCTATGATAATGCTGGGGCACCGTATGGTTATATTACCGCGAATTTGGAAGATATGATTCAATTTATAATGTTTTTGAATCACCAAGACCACACTCAATTTTTAAAGAAAGAAAGCATGGATCTTTATCTATCACCGCTTTATAAAATAAATTCAGAAAAAAGTTATGGGTTTGGATTAAGAACAACAAATATAAATGAAAGCGAAACGATGGTTTGGCATTCAGGATCAACGCCTGATGCTCGTGCAGAAATGTTTACTTTAAATAAAAGTGGCTGGGCTGGCGTGATTTTAACGAATAAAAATCATGTATTAGAAGAAACAGCATTAACGGTATTGAAAAAGGGGATTATTAGTATTTTGAATGGGGAAAAACCTGGTGATATCCCTAAAAACATACCATTCACACAGATTGTTATGTCGATAGTCACACTCTCACTTATTTTTACATCAATTATGTTAGTGAAAAAGTATAAACGTAAGAAAACTTGTAAAAAACTAACTTGGCTGTTCGTTGGGAGTATATTTCTACTATTATCTATTATTTTGATCCCACTTCTTATTTATTGCACAAATTCACCGTGGCATACGATTAAATTGTTTGCAGCAGATGTAGCTTTACTCACTAGTATTACAGTAATTTTATTAGCTGTGAACGGACTAATATCAATATTTATAGCCTTGAGGAGAAAGAAAGTATAAGGGTAAATAATTGAAGAAATATAATTTAAGTTGTTAAAAATAGTTGACTCTCACACAATGTCAATATTTAAGATAAAGTTGAGTTTCGAAGTAGATGTAAATCCCAAAATCTAAAAATTACATTCCTTTTAAAGGTTGCAACAGACCAGAAATTAAACTTAGTAGACATGCAAAACTAAATAGTGGTGTTTCATAATGTTTTAATGATTTGGAGGGGGAATTTTGATAGATATTAATAGAGACGTAAGAACATCTGGCGCGTATGTTCTTTATAATAATCTATTTATTTTTCAAGTTGGTCCAACAAGAAAAGGCGATAGATTAGGTGTAGTAAGGCTGGGAGGCCATAAAGAAAACAATGAGACAGCAGTAGAAACCGCTAAAAGAGAAGTGAAAGAAGAAGCTGCTATTGATATTAATATATTGAGTTCACCAAGTACATACTACAAAGAGAATTGGAATGCACAATCAAAGAAAATAAAAGTAGAAAATGAAGTCGCTCCAATATTAATTATTGATAGTCCATATGAAACTTTATCTATTATGTATATTGCACATTCAGAAAATGAGCCAAATCCATCTTCTGAAACAAACGGACTATTATTACTTTCAGTAAGTGATATTAGGCTAATTTGTAGAAAGGAAATAACACTAAACGATTATATTAAGCAAGGTGGAATGGCTATATTGAAAGAAAAAGTGGATAAAGAGTTAATCTTACAACCTTTTCCTCAACTTTTATTTTTAGCAGAACTTTCAAAAAAGGATCCTGTATTACTTCAGCAGTTTCTAAATTATTTAAAACAAAAGCCACCTTAATAAGGGGCTTTTGTTTTAAATAATTTAATGGTATGTGTATCCTCCATCAGGAAACAATACATTGCCTGTAGTAAAGCCATTTTGCATTAAATACAGGACAGTATGTGCAATTTCATCATTATGCCCAGGTCTCTGTACAATAGAAAGAGATTTATAAGCTTCATAAGCAGCTAGTCTATTTTCGTTTTGTTCATTTTCCCTTCGTATCGTTCCAGGAGAAACAACATTAACTCTAATTGGAGCTAATTCAACAGCTAAAGCTTTCCCTAAACTTTCAATAGCGCCATTACAAGCTCCATAAGCAGGTGCACCTTTAAGTGGTCTTTGACTAAATGCACCGGACATTAACACAATAGATCCAGAATTAGAAAGAACAGGAATGGCATATTTTACGGCATAATATTGAGGCCAAAACTTTCCGATAAAGCTGCTTTCGGCGATATCATCCGTAGCAGTTATTGGTCCAAGTGTGTAAGAGGCTCCTGGTGTGAATAAATGATCAAAATTCCCAACTTTCTTGAAAAAATCTTGTAATTGGTTTTTATCTTGGTTATCCAATACATATGTTTGAAGATGGTTGTTATTTATTACTTCTCGAGCAACTTTTAATTTTTCTTCCGAGCGTCCTGCAATAATAACATGTGCGCCTTGTTCGATTGCTTGTTTTGCTGTTGCTAATCCAATACCAGAACTTCCACCAATGATAACGATATGTTTATCTTTTAATGCAGTAATAGACATGATTAAACATCTCCCTTAATATAAGATTTAAAATAAGTTGTGCTAATTTTATTATTCGTTAAAAAATGACTACTGAAAAGTACGCACTTTAAATGTACTTAGTCACGAATTTCGTGCTAATCGCTTGTTGTATGGATACATAATATAAAAAATTACTGGGAGGAGTGGTGAGGAAAATGAATTTAGAGGAACCGAAATTAAAAGGGGTAATAGCAACATTACAAATAATCGGAGGTAAATGGAAACCACTCATTTTATTTATATTATTAACTGATGGAACAAAACGGTTTGGTGAATTAAAGCGATTAATACCAGAGATATCTCAAGGAACATTAGCAAAGCAACTTCGTGAATTAGAGAAAGATCGACTAATAAAACGCGAAATTTATCAAGAAATACCACCTAAAGTGGAATATAGCTTAACTGAACATGGAAAAACAGTCAGTATTGTTTTGCATAGTATGTGTGGTTGGGGAAGAGGACATTTAGAATATATCGATAAAAATAAAATATAATATTATTATGTAAACTTTATGTGGTATGTAGAAATAGTATTAATAATTTATATTTCATAATATATAATACTGTTAAAGGCTATTATACATATAATCCTCCAACTGAGGTAGGAGGGATGAAATACCATACTGTTCGAAGTAACTAGTTGTTCGGGGCTGAAAAAATGCGTATCAGATATAAAAGGAGATTTACGAAAATATTAACTTTGAGTCTATTTCAATGATCATCATAAACATTTAATGCATTTTAGCAAAGGGGAAATAATAAAATGAATGAATTAGAGTACAAAAACTTTTATGATAAAGTGGGAAGTGAAAACGGCTGGGATTTTAGTAAGCTAAAATGTGAGACTGTAGGAGACACTTGGGACTTTTATAGTGAAGTGAAAGAAAAATGTAAACCATCACATATTCTACTTGATGTTGGCACAGGTGGAGGAGAAAATGTATTAAAAATAGCATCTTCAGCTGGATCACTGATTGGGATAGATAATTCTAATGGAATGATTAAAACAGCACATTCTAATTTGAATAAAGCAGGTGTGCAAAACGTTGAATTTCTTCAAATGGATTCTGAAGCTTTAACGTTTCCGCATGCTTATTTTGATATTGCTTCAAGTTGTCATGCGCCGTTTGTAGCATCTGAATTGGCAAAAGTAATAAAAAAAGGTGCTTTTTTCTTAACACAACAAGTTAGTGAACATGATAAATTAAATTTAAAAGAAGCATTTGGAAGAGGGCAATGTTTAGGTGAAAGAGATGGTACTTTAAAAGAAAAATATGTGAGTGAACTGACTAATTCAGGATTTGAACTCGCCCAAGTACGTGAATATGATGTTACTGATTATTACAGTACGCCTGAAGATCTCATTTTCTTATTAAAACATACTCCTATTATTCCTAGATTCGGAGAAGTGGAGGAGGATTTTAATATTTTACAAAAGTTCATTGACACTAATAGTTCTAAAAAAGGTATTCGTACGAATTCGAAAAGGTTTATGATTATTGCTGTTAAATCATAAGGTATTTTAGTGTAAAAGCTGCTTTTCGTTTAAGGAAAGGCAGCTTTTTTGTAGGGAAAAAATGCAGGGAAAACTTGAAAATAATAGAAATAAGTATAGTGTAAATCTAAAAATCGAAATATTAAGGATGCTTGTTGTGAAACGGTACTATGGATATATATGAGGAGTTACCATCTAATATAATATTACTCCGTGCTACAGTACCAGAAATTTGGGATGAATATAGAAGGAAGGCAGCGAGTATTTTTAGTGAGAGAACAAGAGCGACAGTAAAACTAATCCCAAATTCGACCCATCTGTTATATTGGGATTATCTAAAAGTTATAGTAGAAGAAATAAGAAAACATTGGTAAAGTCAAATATAACTTAAAAAGGTTGATTCTTGTAATCTATAAGAATCAACCTTTTTGAAGCGTATGTAATAAAAAATAACGTATAGAGTAAGTAAGTTGTTTGTTTAGAGTGTTATTTTTTAGCCGGTGTATTTCCCATTGCGATAGAAATTCTATTCCAACTATTAATTTGATTAATAATCAAGACAAGGTCGATATATTGTTTTTCGTCATAATGTTCACATACTCGTTTATATAGGGAATCAGGAACTCTTTTAGTAGGAATAAGTGTAATATGCTCAGCTAGTTCAATAGCGACCTTTTCCTTTGCTGTATAAAAAGTACATTCATCCCAAGTACTTAAGCAATAAATTCTTTGTTCAGTCTCTCCCATTTTTCGCGCATCAGATGTATGTAAATCTATGCAGTAAGCACAGCCATTGATTTGAGAAACTCTAATTTTAATAAGCTCTCTAGTCGTTCGATTAATCGTTGATTGTTTTGTGTACTTTTCCATGTCCATCATAATTTTCATAGCATCAGGTGCAGCATCATAGTAAGAAATTCTTTGAGTCACAATACAACACTCCTTTTAGCTTTAGATATTATTCATTATATCTTGATGTGGTCGTTCATACCAATTATTTGTACTAAAACGCAAACTGCTTGAAGTTAAGATTTTATTGCATTAGCCGATAATGTTAACTTAACTGTTCTAATACAAAAGTAGTAGTTTGTTAATTAAAGTTTCAATCTCCAGATGGATTTTTCCTGTTAGTTTTTGAAATATAATACTAATAGAAATAATGAATTTGGAGGTTTATTATAATGATTACACACATTTCAGATATAAAACTACAAACTGTTTCTATAGAAGGAGTAAAACAAGTATACGGAGATATATTATCTTTTCCAATAAAAAAAGAAACAGCATCATTTATTCAATTTGAAGTAACGCCATACACAACAATTAGTTTTCAGGAAGTGTATGAACCAATTGCACCTGCGCATTTCGCTTTTGAGATTCCATATTCAAAATTTCATGAAACAGCAAGATGGCTTGAAGGATCTGGATTACTCATTGTGAAATGGAAAGATGGAAATACAATTGGTGAGGAGAACGGTCTATTCAATTTATACTTTAAAGACGGAGATGGGAATCTTCTCGAAATTATCGCACATAGTTATGTTAAAGAGGATGTATTAGTCCTCCATTCACCGTTAAACATTTTATACGTAAGGGAAATTGGTCTTCCGGTTAAAAGTGTACCTGTATTTACAGAATGGTTGAAATCAAATCTAGACATGAAAACGAAGGAAGATGGGGATATTTTCAACTTTGTAATAGGTGGAACTGCCTATATCGTCGCAACTTGGTGGCAGCGACCTTGGATTCCCATTTCTATGAAAGCTTTACCACCGAAAGTACATGTTACATTCGGAACACCGGATCATACATTTTTACAAAAAATCCAAAATAACTTTAAGAAAAATAATGTTCCATTTGAAAGTAAACAAAATGAAATCTCATTTATTCAGCAGGGTTATTCATTGTCTGTCGTACACACACCAGGGTTTCATTCTGATATTCCTAGTAATTTAAACTTACCGCTTTCTATTTAAAGATAGAAAATGGTAAGTTTTTTGTATATTCATAAAAAGGGTTTCATTATGATTGTAGTGAATTTATAGAGAAGAGTAAGGTTAAAGTGTTATTCAAAAAATATTTTAAGGAGAGAAATGAAGTGAAGCTAGGTAATCCGATTGCCAAAGGGAATACTGCGGAAATTTATCTTTATGATAATAAGGTTGTGAAATTATTTAAAGGATATCTTCCTAATACAGAATCCTTATATGAAGCAAAAAAACAAAAATATGCATATTCACATGGATTGCCAGTTCCTAAAATATTTGAAGTAACAGAGGTACAAAATAGACAAGCTATTATTATGGAATATGTAAAAGGAGAAAGTATTGGCGATCTCCTGCTTAATGATCTAAATGCAGCGGAGCATTACATAAGTATATGTGTTAATGAGCAACAAAAGATTCATGCTATACGTGTGAATACGAATGAAATGGAATCAATGAGGGAAAGGTTAGAGCGTCAAATTAAATATGTACATAAATTGGATGAAAAACAAAAGGAAAATATATTGAATAAGTTACATTCAATCAAATTTGAACCAAGATTATGCCATGGGGATTTCCATCCATTTAATCTAATTTTGAGTGAAAAGAATGTGAATATTATAGATTGGGTAGATGCTAGTTCAGGTGATATTCGTGCAGATGTCTTTCGTACATATTTATTGTATGCGCAGTCTTATATAGAATTAGCGGAAATGTATTTACAAATATATTGCAAAAATACGGGCTTATCAAGAGATGAGATTTTTCAATGGGCTCCAATTATTATTACTGCTAGATTGTCTGAGCAAGTATCCCCGGAAAACGAAGCATATTTAAACAGATTATTGAACCAGTATTTGTAATTAAAAAATAAATCTGGTTTAGTAGGTAATCAACTTATAAAGGATGTTGTTCAATTAAAGTTTCCGTGTAATTGAACAACATCCGTTTTATATATTGATATAGGCATACTTATTTTCGATTTTCATTCTATAAAGATTCATTATCCGCACTTGTTCCTCAGTTAATTCTTCTTTATCCCAATACATATGCATTAAACTATATTCAAAAATCTCCTTTAATTTAATAAACAATGGAAATAGATCTATCATTGCTTTAGGAATCTCATTTTCTTCTTGGTATCCGTCTATTATTGCATTTGTAATAGAATTCTCATAGTCGACAATGTTACCATTCCCAACGAATGAATATTCTATCGCACTATAAATTGGGACTGCTAAATCGAATATGTAAAAATGTTTTTCACAGTCTTGAAAATCAATCATTGTTAAATTTAAATCATTGTCCACTAATATGTTTTCTAACCATAAATCTCCGTGAATTAAGCCGTAATTTGAAGTGGACTTTGGCAATCCCTTTATAGAAGTTAATACATCAGATGCAATTTCTCTTATAGTAGTTTCTTCTATAGGGATATAGTTAAGAAAATGATACTCTTCATTTTCATACCAGTCGTTTATATGTTTTACCGGTTGAATTCTTTCAAAGTCTTTAGATATACGATGTAATTTCCCAATTTGTTGACCAAGCTTTTTAAATACATTAGAATTCCATTCGTTTCTCGGTAAATGTATACCAGGAGCAGCTTTATATAATACAGCAAACACTTCTTTGTCTAATGTAATTTTCTCTACTAAATTCCCCCTTAAAGAAGGTATGATTGGAGGGACGCCTAAGCCTTTTTGATATAAAAAGTTCGTATATGTAACTTCTTCTAACTGCTCTTCATATGTTTTATAGTTTGTAATTCTAATGAAGTAGGTACCTTGTGCCGTGAGACATTGATACATTTCATTTGTTACGGGTGTAATTTCAATAAACTTCAATGGATATAGTTTATTAATTAGTTTAAGTATTTCTTTTGTTATATTCTTCATTTTAATTTCCTTTCCAAACATGAATTTTTTACTGACAAGCTTACTAGTTTCTTAACTTATAAAATTCGTGTTTTATTTTATAGAACCTTTTATAAAAGTATATCTCACAAAGATTAAGGTTTAATTTTATTGGAAAGCTAAGTAAATGTATGACAAAATAAGATAGCTGAAAAAATATGAAATGAATAATTACATATGGTATTTAAAGGTTCTAGAGAATGGTTATGGTTATAAATCACAAGAAATATCAAAAGAAAGAATTGAATACTTCTTATAATTTTTAGTGAGGAGGGGAATAAATGAATGAACATATACAGCTTATGATTGATTGGATTGAGGGGAATTTAAAAAAGGAGTTTACATTAGATGAATTATCTAATTATATGGGATATTCCCCTTATTACTGCTCGTTTAAATTTCATCAAGTAACAGGGATAAGTATTAGACGATATATTCTTCTCAGAAGATTGTATTTATCAACGGAAGATTTGGCGAATGATAAAAAAATAATTGATATCGCATTTGATTACGATTACTCTTCGCAAGAGGCTTATAGTCGAGCATTTAAAACTGTTTTTGGTATAACCCCAGGCAAATTCCAACTTAACAAAATACCGGTTCAATCATTTATTAAACTCTCAATCAATGATGGCAAGGGGGGGGATAGAATGAATTTTTCTAGAAAAATTGAAGTTGATCAGTTACGAAATGCGAAGAGTGAGCTGTTTGATAAAGATGTACTAAACATATTAAATGGTCAATTTATGTATGAAGAATTTAAAAGTGAAAAACTAATGGGGGAATCTGATTACGCTCCATTTAATGAAGCGATGTGTGTACATGCAACTACCGAACAAGTTTTTGATAAAGAATTTATTAAAACCAGGGCAGAGGGACATAACAATTCAGCAGAAAATTATATAAAAAAGGTCATTCATCCGTTAGAAGGTCTTTTTAAGAATGAGTATAAATGTATCGTTTTATGGTTTGGTGAGGATATGTTTTGCCAAATGAACTTGCTTACATTACTGTCCTACCTTGAACAGTCCGATTATGAGGGGAAAGTATATTTAAATAGCTTTAGAGAAGATGAATTCAAAGTCAGTCAATCTGAACTGAAGTTAGGTTACTATTGTGCTGTATACAAAGAGGTATTGGTAAATCATGAAAAACCATCAGTTGAATTACTTCCAGTGTTGTATCAGGCTATAAACTTATATTTAGATATGTTAAAAGAAGAGAATGCGGTAGTAAAATTCATCTCCAAAAATAAAGATTTACCAACCAAAGAATTATTAAAAAAGTTGTTTCATCTTTTCCCAACAGTCGGATATGGAGACTCCCAATACATAGAACTTATCAACAGAATAAGATGAAATATCATTGGATTAATAGACTAAAAAGATGCACCTAAAAGCATAGGTGCATCTTTTTTAATTATATTTGTTTAATTAATTTCAATTCCTCTTCTACAAATGCCATTAATTCTTTTATTGTCTTACTAGAAAAATCAAAACGAATTCCAGCTGCTTCATATACTTCTGTTAAGGATTTAGAGCTACCTAGAGATAATGCTTTTTTATAATTTTGTAGTGCTTGTTTAGGATTCTCTTTATATTGTTTATACATTTGCAATGCACCAAGTTGCGCGATTGCATATTCGATATAATAGAATGGTATTTCGAATATGTGTAGTACGGGTAACCAGCCAGTTGCTATCCAGTCTTCATAACCTTCAATATTTACCACATTCGATTGGTAAGTGTTATGTAATTCTAAATATTTTTCATTTCTTACTTTAGCAGTATGATTTGGATTTTCATACATCCAATGTTGGAATTGATCAACGATAATCATTTGTGGTAAATACTTAACAATATCTTTAAAGAAATCTAATTTTGCTTTTATAAATTCTTCTGTATTCTCATAAAATGTATCCCAATACTCCATCGAAAATAATTCCATTGTCATGCTGGCTAGCTCAGCTGATTCTGAAGGGATCTCTAAATATTTTTGTAGCTCTAGCTGCTTCATACATTCATTATGAATACTATGGCCTATTTCATGGAGGAAAGTAGTAACATCATAATGTGTATGATTGAGATTCATAAAAATAAAAGATAGTTGAGAAGCGGGTAAGTGTTCGCAAAATCCTCCAGCTGCTTTTCCTTTACGACTTTCTAAATCTAAGCAATCATTTTTATGCATTCGGCTTAACAATGCAGAGAATTCAGGGTCTAGTTTGTGTAAAATATGAGAACTTTTTTCGATTAAATCACTCTCGTTTTCAATAGGTTTTAATACTTTTTGATTTGGTGCGGCTGCTTTTAAATCCCACGGACGAAGTGTATCTACTTGAAGTTCAGCTTTTTTCTCATTATATATATTATCAATAAGTGGTACAACGTATTTACGAACAGATTCAGCAAGTTCATAGCAATCATCAGCCGTATAATCAAAGCGTTCATATTTTTTAAACATATAATCACGATAATTATCTAGTTGAATGTTTTTTGCTTTTTGATGACGTATTTCAATCAATTTATTTAAGATGTTTTGGAGATCTTTTTCAACAGACAAAAACTGTTCTGAGATAAGTCTTTTTGCTTTTTTACGTATATTTCGATTAGGATCTTGTAAATATGATTGTAATTCAGTTATCGTTTTTTCTTCGCCATCCCATATCGCAGTTAAACTCCCTGTGATTTCGAAGTATTCGGTTACTAATTTGTCTTCTTTCACTTCTAAATCAATGTTCTTTTCACAAAATAATGTTTGTGCATTTTTTATTTTTTTATCTAGTATGCTATAAGTTTTTGGATCAAGTAGCATTCGAAATGGTGATTCTAAATATTTATTATCAAATGAATTTTGATAACGTTTCAAAAGAGGCCTTACATATTGTTGATCAAATTCAAACCTATCTTTTATTTCTTTGTTATCGGTATTACATTGAAAAGCAATATAGTGTAATCTTAATTGTTCTTCGATTTCCCATATTAATTTCGACTGTATTTTCAACCAATTTTCTAAATCTTCTTCTGAAGAAATAGGTTTACTTAATAAAGTAGACAATTTGTTTTCTAGCTCATGTATATTACGGATATCGATCGTATTAGAGTTCTGCATTATTTACCCCTCACTTTTTATTTACTCAAGGAGGTATTCTTCTTTTTCGCTATGATTCCTTTTTTGCCTAGAAAATTTGTACCTATTACTCCAAGAACAATCATAAGTGTACCGACAATATGATAGTGGGCAATTTGCTCGTGTAAGAATACAACACCTGCGATAATGGTAATAAGTGTAGATAAGTTGCTAAAAACACTTATTTTGGCTGCTTCAATATAAGATAATGAATAGTTTAATAACAATGCTGTCAGTAAGGAAGATAGTAATCCTAAATATAAAATGGAGATAAGGAATGTTCCATTTGTAAATGGCTTAAAGTATACAGTTATTGTACCTTTGTTCATATGGTCAATGATCGCGATGAAATTAAAACTAATAAAACCGATTGCTGTCATTGTGTATGTTAAATCCATTAGCTTGAATTTCTTTGTCATTTTTCGAGCTAATACATTGTAGCAAGCAGATGATAATGCCGATAATAAAATGAGAATAACGCCGATGAAACTAGTTTTATGAGCCACGATACCATTCATGATAAATATATAAATGACACCGATGACAGAAATGAGTACAGATGTTTTTTGCCATATATTCGTATATTCCTTTAAAAAATAGGAAGCAAGTATCATTGTAAATATAGGAATCGCTGCTTGTATAATTCCAGCTTCGGATGAGCTTGTATATACTAAACCAAATGCTTGGAAAGCAAAGAACAACGCCGGATAAAATATTGCGAGTGGTAAAAGAGTAAGTATGTTTTTTAATGATATATTTAACTTTACGAAACCGAAAATAACCGGAATGGTTGCTGCGATGAAAGCAACTGTAAAACGATGAGCCAGAGTATCAAGAGGGTTCGTAATGGTTAGTGCTAGTTTCACAAACATAAATGAAAATCCAATAATTAAAGAATAGAGTAATGCTGATAAATATGCTTTTGTTGTATTTGTCATAATTCCACCTCATAGTAGTTGATTTCTTACTGGCCAGTATACGTACATAGTAATCCTTCTGATCTAGTGCTACAATGTGAACAAATACAAACTGTACCGGTACAAAAAATATAGGAGGTGTAATGATGTATAAGTATTTACATGTTTTGAACGATCTAGAAAGTATGATTCAAAATGGTAAGATAAAAGAAGGGAAGAAATTACCGTCTATACGTGCACTTGTTACGCAATACGAATGTAATAAGGCGACAATTATACGGGCGCTTCACGAATTAGAAAAACGCCATATTATTTATTCTGTACCTCAAAGTGGATACTACGTTGTTAAAAAATCTGGAAGTTACATAGAGAATAACGAGATAATTGATTTCGCTTCTTCAGCACCAGATCCCGATGTTTTTCCATACTTGGATTTTCAACATTGTATTAATAAAGCGATTGATACATATAAAAATGATTTGTTTATATACGGAACACCGAAAGGATTACCATCTTTAATTTCGGTTGTTCAAAAACAATTAGCAAACTATCAAGTTTTCACGAAGGAAGATAATATATTTATAACGTCAGGTGTGCAGCAAGCACTTGCTATATTAACTTCTATACCATTTCCGAATGAAAACGAAACGATACTAATTGAGCAGCCAAGTTATCATTTATATATTGAATATGTAGAAATAAATAAGATCCCTGTGATCGGAATAAAGCGTACACATGAAGGGATAGATTTAAATGAACTAGAGAAGATATTCCGAACAGAAAAAATTAAATTCTTTTATACAATACCAAGGTTTCACCATCCACTTGGAACGTCGTATTCTAAAAAAGAGAGAGAAAAGATTATTCAACTTGCGAGGAAATATAATGTATTTATAGTGGAAGATGATTATTTAGCAGATTTAGAGACTGATTCAAAAGCAGATCCTTTTTACAGTCAAGATAATTGTAACCATGTTATATATTTGAAAAGTTACTCAAAGATTATTTTTCCAGGTTTACGAGTTGGAGTTGCAGTCATTCCGCCATCCATCGCAAATGATTTCCATAAATATAAAAAGATATTAGATATTGATAGTCCGATGATTTCTCAAGCTGCTTTAGAAATTTATATAAAGAGCGGAATGTTTGAACGCCATAAAAGTAAAATTAAATATTCATACTACAATAGATCAATAAAACTAGCAGAAATATTAGAAAAAATGCAAAATGAAAACCCATCTTTGTTTACATATAATAAGCAAAATACATTGGGAATACACACTTGTTTAGAAATGCAAAAAAACATAGTGACGGAAATACTTATAAAAAAATTAAGTGAAAATCAAATAAGTATTGATTCTATTGATAGAAATTATTTAAATGATTTTCATAAAGAAAGGTTGTTGAAGTTAAACGTATCGAATGTAAAGGAAGATAAGATTGAAGAAGGTATTCGCAAAGTAATTGAGGAAGTAAAACAATTGGGACGTCTAGATTTTCAATTTAAAAAAGAATAATACGTATAAGGAGGTTTGTTATGAAACGAAAAATAATAGCCTTGTTTGTATGTATTACTATAGTTATTGGAGCACTTGTAATTATTATAAATAATAATGAAAGTGACAAATGTATAGCAGTTGCTATGTATTCGAGAGGTGTTATAGTGGATCATAACAACGAACCTATATCTAATGTGAAAATTTATGAAGATTCCATTAAAAGTAAAGAGCGTGCTATTTCAAATCTACAAGGTGAATTTGAAATTATCAATGGCGTGTGTGGTAAAATTACGTTACAATTTGTTACTCCTGATGGAGAAATCTATACGAAAAAATATGATAGTGAGCATATACCAAAAATAATTAAACTTAGTGATAAAAATGAAGGAGAATCACATGAAACCATTACAAGGTAAAGTAGCAGTTGTGGCCGGAGCAACAAGAGGTGCTGGAAGAGGAATCGCGATGATGCTTGGTGAAACGGGTGCAACTGTATATGTAACAGGAAGAAGTACTCTTAATGGTAAATAATAAAAAGGGACTTGTAATTGAAATTACAGATGGTGTCGACTATCAATACAGAGGAAATTTATACTATAGTTTAGCAAAAATCTCAACAATTCATTTAGCAGAAGCAATGGCGAAAGATTTAGAACAACACAATATAACAGCAGTTGCAGTTAGTCCAGGATTCCTTCGTTCAGAAGCGATGTTAGATATATTTGGTGTAACAGAGGAGAATTGGCGAGACGGAGTAAAACAAGATCCTCATTTTATTGCATCAGAAACTCCTTTCTTTGTTGGAAGAGCAGTAGCAGTTTTAGCAAGCGATCCAAATGTTCATGGAAAAATGGGAAGAGCGCTAAGCTCATGGGAATTAGGAAGGGAGTATGGATTTACAGATATGGATGGAAGACGACCAGATTGGGGGAAATACTTCGAAGAGAATGTTTCAAATCAAGATTAATATTTTTTAAGAGCACTCATTTGTAGGAGTGCTCTTTTTTATTTAAGAATTATAGATTTTTATAAAAATGTTGGTAAATAATTCCTGTTAAATGGTATCCTTTAAGTATAGTTTATATATTTTATATGGGGGGAAGTGTATGGCAGTTCTTGTAGTAGAAAATTTATATCAAATGTCTTTATTACTAATGCTTTTATGCTCATTTTTCTTTTATAGATATTTAAAGAATATAAAACGTGAGAGAAAGCTGACTATTTTTGAATTTACGATGTATATTATTACTCTATTTACGATTTATACTTGGGCATTCACTTCTATTATTAAATTTTTGTCTAAATCATAATTCGTATAGAAACGCTCTATTATAAAGTAGTTTCTTTTACCTTCTAGGAATATAAATATAGTCTGTGTCTAAATCAATTACAATATCACTTAAAATATCTTTTAAATAAACTTTTGAAATGAGTTGATAGTTATTTCTAACGCAAAATAAGGCAACAATTTCGTTATAAGATAAATCATCGCGTTTTATATTTTTATACTTTTTCTTTAAATCAGCAATAGAACAGTTACTTCCAATAACATACTCATTAATTTCATATCCATCAAATTCAATTATCATGTGATCACTGTTGAGTGCTAGCTAACGTTATAGCTTTAATTTCGGATGAATCTATTATACATTGTTTGAAGTTTAGTGAGAATATATTTTTGTAAAGTGGGAGGGTAGTAATGGAACAATATAAGTTAGTTTTAGAAGGATCTAAACAATTAAATTGGCAAACTTGTGAAATTAAGTCTATACAGGATGATGAAATTATCGTTAAAACAATCGCAGGTGCAATTAGTATTGGAGCAGAGTTACCGCAGTATAAAGAATCGGACATTTCAGATGTTAATCCTTTATATCCGAGAGAAACCGGATATGAAAGTTATGGTGAAGTCATTCAAGTTGGAAATAAAGTAACACATTTAAAAGTAGGTGATAAAGTAGTTTCTTTTTATGGTCATCAAACGATAGGAATAGTTAAGGGACATAAAGTTATTCGAGTACCCAGTTATATAAAACCTAAAATTGCCTTATTATCCATTCTTTCATGTGATGCCGCTAAAGGAGTATTAAAACTAAATCCAAGTAAAAATAAAAAAGTACTTATAACTGGATTGGGAGTTATGGGTTTACTCGCTTGTTATTTCTTAAAATACTATGCAGGTGTGGATCATGTGGATGTTGTTGAACCTAATAGAAATAGAAGAGACTTTGCAAAGAAATTTGGTGCAAAAAACATATATGATTCAGAAGAGAAAATAATAGAAACATATAGTTACGGTTTCGAATGTTCAGCTACAAATAGTGGATTTCGTACATTGCAAAAAGCTCTTAATAGTAATGGAGAAATATGTATACTTTCTGATGGTAATATTGAAGAACTAACATTAACCGCCGACTTTTATCGGAAAGAATTGCAAATCATTGGGTCAAGTGACGGATATGATTATCAAAAACATGCAGATTGGTTTTTTAGAAAAATAGAACAAACACCATGTATAGAAGAAGTTTTTCAACATGAAATACATTATACTGCACTCATACAATGTTTTGAGGAATTGGGGCAAGGGATAATTAATCCTTTAAAAGTATACGTTTCATATGAATAATGAAAAAACTAACCAAATATTTGTCACATAGCTTACATATGTTTCGTCTTAATTATGATATTCAAAATGAGGAGGAACACATATGAAAATTTTTGTAGCAGGTGCAACGGGTGTAATAGGACGTACTTTATTGCCAATGTTAATAAAAGAGGGGCACCTAATCCTAAGATTCAAACGGGGAAGAATAGCTGGGATAGGGGTGCTTCAAATAATAAAGTACGTATAGAGTATGGATGGATACCTTTACATCCTTCATGGTCTGAAGGGTTTAAAATATTATAAAAGTCCTTTAATGGGAATACTAGTAACATTCACAATTAAAGGATTGGATTGTAATGAATATACTTTTTGAAAGCATAATTTTAATCCTCACTGGAATTATTTTTTTAAAATTGACGGGGAGTAAATCTGTTAGCCAAATGACTCGTGCTGAAATTATTATTGTTGTTTCGATAGGTCGTATTATTGTAGAACCTGTATTAAGTAGGAAAGTAGTCCCATCTATTTTTGCTGCGTTTATTTTTGCGAGTGTTTTACTTATCATTCATTTTTTTGAATTGAAATCACGAAAAATAGAAAAGTTTCTAAATGGAACTAGCATTATTGTTGTAGAAAACGGAGAGATTTTAAAAAAGAATTTATTACGTGCAAAAATGTCAGAACAACAATTATTTATGCATCTGAGAGAAAAAGGTATACATGAAATCAAGAATTTACAACAAGCAACTGTAGAAACGAACGGACGGATTGGGTATCAACTAACTACTAAGGCACAACCAGTTACTTTGGAAATGCTAGAGAAGTTTCTAGAGCAATACAATCTTAAAAAATAGTTGTAGACTGAAAAACGCTTTCTGTACATAAAGGTATTTTTCGCAAAAATGTAAAAGTCCCTTCAGTAATTCTGAAGGGACTTTCGTGTTATCTACTGTATCTATTAATTTAATTTGTGTCTATTAAGATTGGAAGGTATTATTTTTAACGGTCTCATCATATCATGGTCTTCATGCTCTAAACGATGACAATGCCATACATAATCTCCAGAATAGGGTTCAAACTTCATTATGATTCGAACGGTTTGTTCACCTGCTACTAGCACGGTATCTTTTAAACCAAAATCAGCTGGGAGAGGCTCTAACAAGTTTCCATTCAAATCATGACGATCAAGAACTCGAAAATTTACTAGATGTATATGAATAGGATGAATCCCAACGGTCAAATTTACTAACTCCCATATTTCAACAGAATTAAGTAAAGGTGTTTCTGTCACGGGATCGGCCCATTCTTTATTATCTAGTAAAAGCATGAGACGCCCAAATGCATCCTCTGAGTCATTTAATGTTAATCGTCTTACTTTTTTTACGTTTACTTTTTCTAATGGAATAAAGTCAATGTTACTTAATATGCACGGGATTTTACTTTTATCTGGGCAGGATAATGGTTTCGTTACTTGGAACTCCATTATCTCACCAGTTGGATTATCTAAATCAATTCCATTTTGTAAAACTACTTTTTTTCCTTCAAACCTTGAAAAATCAATAATAATGTCAATACGCTCTGCTGGTGAAACATCTAAACTTTGTACTTTAATCGGCCGTTTAAGAAGGCCTCCATCAGTTCCTATTAAAAAGAATGAGCTAAGGTCACTTAATTGGAACTTGTATGTGCGAGTATTAGAAGCGTTTAATAAACGAAATCTATATTTGCGGGGCTCCACTTTTAAAAATGGCCATACTTTCCCGTTGACTGCAATTGTATTTCCTAAAAATAGAGAAACAATAGAAGGGTATGGTAAACCTGGTGATGGATCTTCAGGTTGAGCAGGATAAAATAGGGAACCGTCCGGATTAAAAGATTTATCTTGAACGATAAGTGGTATCTCGTATTTCCCTTTCGGTAGGGGTAGTGATTTTTCTTCTTTATCACGAATCAAGTAAAGTCCTGCAAGACCCGCATATACATTTAAACGAGTAATCCCAAGTGCATGATCATGATACCAAAGGGCAGTTGCTTGTTCTCGATTCGTATAATGATAAATCTCTTTTACGAAACTAGGTCCTGTTTGTTGAAAGTTTTTCGTAAACCATGCTTCAGGATGACCATCGCTATCTGGTTCACTTGGGCTTCCATGTAAATGTACAACAGTTCGTACTTCTGGGTTATCATGCGCCCCGTGAACGGTTGTATCAACAGGTAAGAAGTGTTTTTTAGGTAAATCGTTTGACCATCTCACATATACAGGATGATCTTTTTTTACCTCAAACGTTGGACCAGGTACCATTCCATTATAACCCCATACTTTCGTCTTTGGTAAATCACTGTGAAACTTGTGTAGCGTTTCAATCATACGTACATCATAAAACGGCTTACCTTTATATGTTCCTATAGGTTTTATTGCAGAGGGAATCAGAAGGGGATCAATAAATTTTTTTAATTCCAAATATCGCTATCTCCTTTCGTTTAATATAGTATATTCTATTACGTGAATGTTATATTGTTTGTATACTTGACCAAGAAAATCATTGATATATCCCTTATACATGTGAAACTAATAGGACTTAAAATAATATACAGAAAAATTTAGTGGTCTAACTGCTTTTTCAGGGGTTTTAGGCTGTGGGCCATCCGGATTTTCTTAAAATTTACAAAGGAAGATATTTTAATGGACATAACAGAAAATCTATTTGATTTAGTATGTGCTTGTATTTTACCAAGGGTGAAACGATCAATATTGCGATTAACATTAAAGTTTCAAAAAATAAACAGAATGAATAATTGACAAAAAATGAGAATAATAGTAACCTAACGTAAAACATACGCTACCGTATTTTATTGGAGAGATGATATGCAATTAACGAGGGAAGACTGGATAAAAGTAGGATTACAACAATTAGCTAATGAAGGAATACATAAAGTTCGCATTGAAGTACTTGCTCGATTATTAAAAATAAGCAAAGGAAGCTTCTATCATTATTTTCGTGACCATCAAGAGCTGTTAAATTCTATGCTTGACTTTTGGGAAGTACATGCAACAAAGCTGATTGTTCAAAGTATGGAGCAACAGGATGCCTCTTTAGAACAGCTATTACAGATTAGTTTTAATCGAGATAAAAAAATTGAGAATGGTATTTATGCTTGGGCTAAATATGATCCTGTTGTGGCAACACGTTTAGTAGATATAGAAGAACAAAGAATTTCTTGTGTTGCAAAATTGTATCAAAAAATGGGCATAGACGAAACTGAATCAATTGATCGAGCGAGACTTGCCTATTTAACGTATGTAGGATGGATGACAAGGTTTGAAGCAAATCCTAATTTTGATATTGATAAAATGGTTGAGCTTTTAACTTCTTTCAGCGGGTGTCCAAACATCGACTGAAAGAAGTAAAGCTTCCGGACGCAATTATGCTGAGGCATAATTGATTATTCGATAATAAATGTCCCTAATATGGTTATAAAACCTGAAGGGACAAAATTTTCACTGTAACATACGGTAGTGTATGTTATTTTTGAAGTTACGACATTGGGGGCGAATAAATGAAATTACTATTAACATTAGTAGCTGTAGTGCTTCTGTGTTTTATCAGTTTTTTGCATATTTATTGGGCTTTTGGAGGTCGATGGGGTTCTGCCGCTGTTATCCCAGTAAAAGAGGGAGAACATAAGCCCGCTTTTAATCCGAGAATATGGGGAACATTATTTATAGCCATTCTTATTCTACTAGCTAGTGTCATTATTGTTGTTCAAGTAGGTTATTTGCAAGGGTTCCAAGCAAATAGTTTATCTAAAGTCGGAAGCATTGTCTGTGCTTTAGTTTTCATTATTAGGGCAATTGGTGATTTTAAGTTTGTTGGTTTTTTCAAAAAAATTAAACATTCTCAGTTTGCTAGATACGACACTTGGTTCTATAGTCCATTATGTTTATTCTTTGGCTTTGTTTATATCATGTTGTTGTTTTGATAAGTATAATGAATTACCTATAAAATAAATATTATACAGGAAGAAAACACCTCTCATTGAACAAGTAGTAATAAAAAGAAGTTTGAGCATAGCAATAGAGCAATACGGGTTCTGTTGACAGCGAAGTCCGCTATGATTAGTCATTTGTGGTTAAAAAGAGGATAGAAAGGGCGAATTTATTCAAACTCTTCTATCCTTTTAATTTTTATACATATAATAATGTATGACATTAGATAAGAATTCACTATTAATAATAGGTTCAGTTCATATCTTGACTTTTAATAAAATTTTAAAGTGTTGGTTTTTTATTGTGTGAATAAGAGGTTAGTAGTTGTTTTGGAGTTTAAATCATTGATTTAAACTTAGCAATTGTATCACGTAATCTTTCTAATCCAATCAACATATCTTTTTCATTTAACATTGAATAACTAATTCGTAAATGATTATATTGAGTTTCATGGCTTAACAGACAAGCTGTGCCGGGTAAAAAAGAAACATCTACTTCATTCGCTTTTTGTAATAATGTAAAAGGATCGATTGACTGAGGGAGTGTAACCCATAAGTTAAATCCTCCATTAGGTATTTCAAATTCTAATTCTTTTAATGGAGACAATATATCAATTGTTAAATCGCGTCTAATTTGTAAAGCAGTACGTAATTTTTCTAAATGATTTTTCATTCGTTCCGCTCGTAAAAAAGGAAGTAGTGCTTTTTGTGTCAATAAGGGACTACCTATATCCATCGAAGCTTTCACGGCATATAACCATTCAAAAATAGGACCCTCAGCTGCAAGCGCCGCGACGCGAAGACCTGGTGCTAACGTTTTACTAAATCCTTTTAAATATATAACGTGACCATTTGTATCAAAGCTTTTTATTGGAGGGGGAATTTTAAAATCCTCAAAATATATCTCTCCGAAAGAATCATCCTCTAAAATGAAAAATTGATAAAGCTCTGATAGTTCTACAAGTTCCATTCTTCTTTCTTTACTCATTACTGTGCCCGTTGGATTCTGAAAAGTAGGATTCACATATAACAAAACAGGATTCTTTCTTTGACAAATATCATCGATTAAATCTGAGCGAATGCCATGGTTATCAAGACTAACAGGGATGATTTGAACTCCTTTATTAACAAATACATCAAGCGCCGCTCCATAACACGGACTTTCTACTAACACTATGTCTCCCGGCTTTAATAATGTTTGGGCGATTAAATCGATTCCTTGCTGGGCACCACTTGTAATCAATAATTGAGATGGATCAGTAACTAATTGTTGGTATTCTTTTAAGTAGTTTGTTATTTCCACTCTAAGTTCTTTATCACCTTGAACAGGTCCGTAAGTTGCTAGTATCATTTGATCCTTATTAAGTAATTTGTGCATTTCATCTGAAAGAAACGGATTTGGTAATAAACGTGGATAAAGGACCGCCTGTGAAAAATCGAAATATTTACGGTGTTGGTTGATTACATATTGAGAACGCATAACATTAATGGATTTCGTTTTTTGCCATTGATACGGAATTGGTTTGAAATCTTTATTCACACGTTTATGTATATAGGTACCTTTTCCTTGCTCAATGCGTATATATTCTTTCGCTTCTAACTGCTTATACGCTTTACGAACAGTTAATAAACTAATTTGTAAATCATCGGCCATAGAACGTAAGGAAGGGAGGTAATCGCCATGTGAAAGCATCCCGTTTTGAATTCTCTCAACGATTTGCATATATATTTGTTGGTAATATGGTATGTTGGATTCTTTACGCAGTACTATCTTCATAGAATCACCTGTTTTTCTTTTTAATTTAATTAAAGCGAAAAACATTCTGGCAATCAACTATATTTTTATTCAACTGTTATATGCGTTGATACACTGTTATACACCATATCCTCTATACTCGTTTCAAGAGTAAAAAGGAGGAAGTAAAATGGTCATTTTAAATTATATTTTAGTATGTATTATTTTTGGAACGACATTTTTAACGATAAAAATTGGAATAGAAGCGGGCGCACCACCATTATTTTCAGCTGGAATTCGTTTCTTTTTGGCGGGCCTTATTCTCATTATTATTTTTAAATTAAAGCGAAAGGATATTATGCCTTACTTAATATCAAAACGTATTATATATGCTGGTTTTTGTTTAACATTTATGACATTCGCGACCCTTTACTGGGCTGAACAATATATTTCTTCTGGATTAGCTGCAGTTCTATCTGCTACAGGCCCAATGATGATCTTGCTATTACAATCAAGGCGAAACAAAACAAAGTTACAAAAAGAACAACTTGTTGCTTTAGTCATAGCACTTATAGGCGTTTTTTGTATTTCGTTACCTGGAATGCATCAAGAACTAACATTCATATGGAGCATCGCTTGCCTCGTTATATTAGTAGGAGAGTTATTTTACGGGATAGGTTCTATTCGTTCTAAAGAGATACTTTCAGATTTACCTAACGTATCACCATTTCTCATTAACGGCATTCAAATGTTTTATGGAGGAGTTTTGTTGTTAATTGTATCTATCGTAATGGAACAGCCTAATCTAACGATCTTAACATCTTGGAATGTACAATGGCCAATTTTATACCTCATATTTGTAGGGTCTATCGGTGGACACGGTTTATATTACTGGCTTTTATCAAAAACAAATCCTGTATTTCCATCAACGTGGTTATATGTATCTCCGTTAATCGCTGTTATTGTAGGTTATTTTGTATTAGGAGAACCATTAAATCCTACAATGGGAATTGGTGCTTGTTTAATCTTGATTGGTGTATTTTTAGCAAATCGTACTACACTTGGAAATTATTTTAAGCAAGGGAAGTTATTGAAGAAAGAGATATAAATAAAAATTATCGGAGCATTTTAAAACAGAGAGCTAAATGAGTAGCTCTCTGTTTTTTTATTCTGCAAGAAAAACATGATACGGAATCGTAGGCATTTTAAAATATATAATAATTCAACGCGCAAGCCCTCTCTATAATGTTATCTAGCTTCTTATTCAATATAAAAAGTGATAAGTATCAATGTTTAATAGAATACTTAGAAGTGAAAATCTTTGGGATAAAAGATGGTAATAGAGTTGTTAGTCACAAATTAATTACATTAAAAGATTTTGTACCAGATTATCTAACTATTGATAAACTCATGATGAGATTCTTTATAACAGCTAAGAGATGTATTGAAGGTGAGAATAAGGAACTGCTTTTTGGTAGTAAAGATACAGATAGAATAAAAAAACACTAGATCTTTAAGATCTAGTGTTTTTTTATTAGTTCACTTTCTTTATAAAGCCTTTATAATGACGCTTCACAAGTTGACTTTCAAGCGTCTTCATTGTTTCTAATGCTACACCTACAATGATTAGTAAGCTTGTACCACCGATTTGAGCAGAAGGTGGTAATGTAGCGATTTTGGTGAATACGAGCGGTAATATTGAAATTGCGCCTAGGAAAATGGCACCGATAAATGTTAAGCGATATAAAATTTTTGTTACATATTGTTCAGTGGATTTACCTGGGCGAATACCAGGAACGTATCCGTTTTGCTTTTTTAAGTTATCAGCCATTTGTTCAGGATTTACTTGAACGAATGCATAGAAATATGTGAAAGCAACGATAAGACCAACATAAAGTGTCATTCCAAATGGATGTGCAAAATCAAGATTGGCAATTATCCATTTAGATACGCTTGAATCAGGGAAGAGCTGCGCAATTGTACGCGGTGTCATTAAGAAGGCAGAAGCAAAGATAACAGGAATTACACCTGCACTATTTACTTTAAGAGGTAAATGAGTATTTTTTGCTCCTTGATATTGATTGTTCCCTGAAACAGCTTTTGCATATTGAATCGGTATTTTTCGAACTGCTTGTTGGATGTAAATAACACCAACAACAATCGCTAAAATAACAAGTCCAATTAAGACCATTTTTATAATGTGCATAAATAACTGATCGCCTGCGTTTTGGAATTGTTGTAAATAAATTTGATTAGCGACATTTGGAATCGCCGCAACAAGTCCTGCGAAGATAATCATTGAGATTCCATTACCAACGCCGTTAGCAGTAATTTGTTCACCTAACCAAAGTAAAAATGCAGTACCAGCAGTTAATACTGTCGCAATAAATAAGTATGTAGTCCAGCTTGGATCCGTTATTAATTGTCCGCCTGCTATATTATTAAAGCCATAAGACATCCCAATAGCTTGTATGAATGCGAGAATGATTGTAAAGTATCGAGTAAATTGAGCTGATTTTTTGCGGCCCATTTCTCCTTGCTTTGCCCATTCTGTAAATTTAGGTACAACGTCCATTTGTAGTAATTGTACAATGATAGAAGCTGTAATATATGGTGTAATACCTACAGCAAAGATTGAGAAGTGTTGCAGTGCTCCTCCACCAAATACGTTCAGCATGCCTAAAACGTTGGCTTGATCTTGTACTTTTAATACCTCTGCGTTAGTATGAGGAACTGGAATAAACGTGCCAATTCGAAAAACAATTAACATCGCTAGTGTAAAAAGAATCTTATTTCTTATCTCAGCTACTCTCATGAAATTTGAAATCGTACGAAACATTATGTCGCCTCCTATATTTTTATCAGTTCAAAACTGATTATTATATCCCGATGAAGTAACCACAAACCTCCTTCCGCATT
>Ga0209130_1000390_pt1 | contig 48415 bp, 52 predicted proteins | sample AraplaMF_Cvi_mLB_FD_184264 | JGI IMG/M metagenome (GOLD analysis project Ga0209130, IMG submission 184264) | Arabidopsis root microbial communities from the University of North Carolina, USA - plate scrape MF_Cvi_mLB (SPAdes) (version 2) | ecosystem: Host-associated > Plants > Roots > Endosphere...
ATAAAATTGTTGTAATGAATCATGCGGAAATTATGCAGATTGGAACACCAGAGGAGATTTATCAAAGACCAGCCAATCCGTTTGTGGCAGATTTTATTGGTTCTATTAATTTCTTTTCGAAAAATAACGAAGAACATGCAATTCGTCCGGAACATGTAACAGTTGTACAAAATAATGGTATTAAAACAGTTGTAGAAAGCATGGAATTTCGCGGCTCTGTATACCGGACGGAAGTGCGGGTTATAGAAGAGAAAACACACCTTTATAACGAGAAAATTGTAGTGGATATATTGGCATCAGAAGTAGAGGAAACTGCTATTAGAAAAGGAAAGCCAATTCAAATCTCTTTCTCAGAAAATCATATGTTGTCATATGGAAAGAAGGTCATTGTATAGATGGAGATGTTAGAAAATTTAAAGGTGGAAAGTGCGAAAAAAAAGATTAAAAGACGTATCGGTAAAGAAGAGTGGATACAAAGACTATTAATTATTGGTATGCTTCTTTCATTTTTTATCATGCTTGTATTGCCTCTATTACAACTATTTACACAAGCCTTTTACGATAAAGACGGAGCTTTCGTTGGTGTTGCGAATTTCAGTAAATATTTCACAACACCAACGCTAGTACAATCATTACAAAATACGATATGGATTTCGGGCGCTACAACAATTATTTCAGTTACACTCGCGTTCGCTTATGCATATGTGATTGCTCGTACCAATGTTTTTGGAAAGCGCGTATTTCAATATGTAGCATTATTACCATTATTCGCACCAACGATGATGCACGGTATTGCGCTTACATATTTATTTGGTAATCAAGGGTTAATAACAAAAGGGATGTTTGGTTTATTTGAAGGAGTACAAATACCGTTATACGGACCAGTAGGAATTGTAATGGCTGAAGTTATGTATACATTTCCACAAGCATTCCTTATTTTATTAATTGCTTTCCAAGGTTCTGATTATCGTTTATATGAAGCTTCTAATATGTTAGGTGCAAGTAAAGCGAAGCAGTTTCTTACGGTTACTTTACCTAGTGTGAAATACGGATTAATTAGTGCGATGTTCGTTGTATTTACACTTAGTTTCTCTGATTTTGGGGCACCAAAAATTGTTGGTGGACAATATAATGTGCTTGCTACTGACGTATATAAGCAAGTAATTGGACAGCAAAATATGTCCATGGGCGCAACTGTCGGAATGATTTTATTAATCCCAGCTATTTTCGCATTTGCAGTTGATCGTATTACGCAAAGGAAACAGGCGAATCTCTTATCTTCAAAGGCAGTACCTTACAGAATAATAAATAATAAGAAAAGAGATGTTATTTCATTCGTATATTGTAGCGTAGTAACGCTTATGATCATTCTTTTATTTGTGGCAGTTGGTATTGCTGCAAGTGTGAAAGTATGGCCATATAATATGAGTTTTACATTTGAGCATTTTAATTTTTCAAGTTTGACAGGAGACGGACTTGAAGCATTTAAAAATAGTGTAATTGTCTCAGCTGTTACGGCAGTTATCGGGGCGATTTTAACATTTGTGTTCGCTTATGCGATTGAAAAAATAGAACAGCTACAATTTTTAAGAAAAGTAGGTTATTTCTTCTCAATTGTACCGTTAGCGATTCCTGGATTAGTACTTGGATTAGGATATGTCTTTTTCTTCAGTCAACCAACAATTCAAATTCTAGGACTTTCAATAACAAATCCGTTTCATTCTTTATATGGCACAATTGCCATTTTAGTATTAGTAAATATCATTCATTTCTACTCTGTAACATTCGTTACGGCAACGACGGCTTTAAAGAAACTAGACCGAGAGTTTGAGCTTGTTTCGCAGTCGATGAGCATACCGTTTTATAAAACTTTCTTTCGAGTAACGGTACCGATGTGTTTACCAGCCATTTTAGAAATGGTTATGTACTACTTCGTAAATTCAATGGTAACTGTATCGGCAGTCGTGTTCTTGTATGCGGCTGATTTTAAACTAGCTGCTGTATCAATTGTAAATATGGATGATGCAGGAAATGTAGCACCAGCAGCTGCAATGAGTGTACTTATTGTTGTTACAAATATTGTAGTAAGAGTTGTATATGAATGGGGAACGAAAGCACTTCGTAACCGAACGTCACAATGGCAAAAAAGATAAGTGAGAAGGGTGATGAATAGAATGAAAATTGAAGCAGTTATTTTTGATTGGGCTGGTACGACGGTTGATTACGGATGTTTTGCACCACTGGAAGTATTTATGGAGATCTTCCATAAACGCGGTGTTGAAATTACAGCAGAAGAAGCCCGTAAGCCAATGGGGTTATTAAAAATAGATCATGTAAGGGCACTTACAGAGATGCCTCGTATTGCAAGTGAGTGGAATCGTATTTTCGGACAATTACCAACAGAAGCAGATATTCAGGAGATGTATGAAGAATTTGAAGAGATTCTCTTCGCTATTTTACCGCGTTATGCGTCGCCGATTAATGGAGTAAAAGAAGTGATTGCTTCTTTACGTGAAAGAGGAATTAAAATTGGTTCAACGACTGGTTATACGAGAGAAATGATGGACATTGTAGAAAAAGAAGCAGCACTACAAGGATATAAACCTGATTTTCTTGTAACGCCAGATGATGTTCCAGCGGGGCGTCCTTATCCGTGGATGTGCTATAAAAATGCGATGGAGCTTGGTGTATATCCAATGAATCATATGATAAAAGTTGGAGACACCGTGTCAGATATGAAAGAGGGTAGAAATGCTGGAATGTGGACAGTTGGTGTAATTCTTGGCAGTAGTGAGCTCGGTTTAACGGAAGAGGAAGTTGAGAATATGGATCTGTTAGAGCTTCGTGAAAAAATGGAGATAGTTCGTAATCGTTTCATTGAAAATGGGGCACATTTTACGATTGAAACGATGCAGGAAATCAAAAACGTACTGGAACATATCGAGAAACAAGAACTTATTATTTCATAAAAGGGGCATAGGATCATGAATGAAAATCACTACTTATTATTAACGCCAGGACCATTAACGACAACAAAAACTGTAAAAGAAGTTATGTTATATGATTGGTGTACGTGGGATGTTGAATATAACACGATGGTGCAAGATGTAAGAAATAGGCTTGTATCGTTAGCAACAAAGGAAGAAGAAAAGTACACAACAGTTTTAATGCAGGGAAGCGGTACGTTTTCGGTTGAAGCAGTAATCGGTTCTGTTATTCCTACAAACGGAAAGCTGCTAGTTTGTACAAATGGTGCGTACGGTAAGCGGATTGTACAAATGGCAGAGATGTTACATATAGATGTGGTGGTCAGTCAAACAGAAGAGTGGGAGCCTACTAATATTGCAGAAGTAGAACAGTTATTGCAACAAGATAAAGAGATTACACATATTGTAGTTGTTCATTGTGAAACAACTACAGGTATTATTAATCCAATTGTAGACGTATGTAAATTGGGAAAACAATACGGAAAAGTTACACTGGTTGACGCGATGAGTAGTTTCGGTGGTATTGAAATAGATATCGCTGAGATGCAAATTGACTTTCTAATTAGTAGTGCGAATAAGTGTATTCAAGGTGTGCCTGGATTCGGCTTTGTTATCGCAAAGCGTGATGAATTGTTGAAGTGTCAAGGACAGGCACGTTCATTATCTTTAGATTTATACGATCAGTGGGAAACGATGGAAAACCAAAATGGAAAATGGCGTTTTACGTCACCTACACATGTTGTACACGCTTTTTATCAAGCGCTCCTGGAACTAGAAAAAGAGGGCGGAGTAAGAGCACGTTACAATCGATATTATAACAATCAAAAACTATTAGTGAATAGAATGAAAGAAATCGGATTTAAGCCACTAGTAGATGAAAAATATCAATCTCCTATTATTACATCTTTCATTTATCCAGAAGCAGGATTTGAATTTCAGCAATTATATAACGAATTAAAGCAGTACGGATTTGTTATTTACCCAGGGAAAATTTCGAAAGTAGATACGTTCCGTATTGGAAATATCGGTGATGTACATGAAGAAGACATTAATCGTTTAGTTGATAGTATTGCTAAAGGGGTTGTTATAGGGTGAAAGTATTTTGCTTAGGTGGAGCAGGTAAAATTTGTCGTGAAGCAATTTTAGATTTAGTTCAATTTTCATCTTTTGAGACGATTACGGTCGCCGATTTTAATGAAGAGGAAGGCCGAAAAGTAGTAGAGTGGTTAAATGATCCTCGCGTTGATTTTGTAAAAGTCGATGTGACAAATCATGAGGATACTGTTGCAAAAATGAAAGGCTATGACATTGTAATGGATGGCACGACGATAAAGTTAAATGGATTGTCCACTCGTTGTATTGCAGATGCCGGCTGTCACGGTGTGAACTTGAATGGATTTGGTGAAGAGAATGAATCCCATTCTATATTTGTTCAAAACGGAAAAACATGTTTACCTGGTTTTGGTATGACGCCAGGTGTAACGCAAATGATGGCTATGCATGCAGCAAATCAGCTAGATACTGTAGAGTCAGTTCGAGTAAGCCATGGCTCATATCGCCCAATTGCTTTTTCAGCATCAATTACAGAAACAACGACATATGAATATGATCCACATTTACCATCGCGTACAGTGTATGAAGGCGGTGAATTTCAGCAAGTACCTCCGTTTGCGCGCCCAAGAGAAATTGAATTACCAGCGCCTTACGGAAAAACAACGCAGTATATAATCCCGCATTCAGAAACGATTACGTTGGCGAAGGCGCTGGAGGACAAAGGTGTTGGGCTGATAGAAACGAGAGGTACTTGGCCTGAGCAAAATATGCAGCTCATTCGTGCTTTATATGATTATGGTATATTGCGTAATGATCAAATTGAAATAAACGGTGAAGAAATAGGTATTATGGATTGTATTTCGAAGTATCTACTAAAATCGAAAGAAGGACAAGAAACAGAGCTTTATGGTTATGCACTTCATGTAGAAGTAGTAGGTATGAAAAATAATCAAAAACAAAGGCATGTGTTATATCATACACATCCGCTATCTGACGGTTCTGTAGTAGGTTGGGAGAAATTAAGAGCTTATACAAGAAATGTTGGAATCCCATTCGGAGTCGCTACAGAGTTAATTGCAAAAGGAGTAGTTAATAAAGTCGGTGTTATTACTCCTGAAGAAGCTTTTGAAAATCCACAAATCATTTTTGACGAATTAGAAAAGCGTGGTATTCATATTCATGAAGAGGTTTCTACTTACAAAGAAAATTATAACTTTGTATAAGTAAGGCAGTTTATGAGGTAGATATAAATGGGGTGAGGCTATGTCTGTAGTAGGTGAAGAAAGAAAGCGAACAATTCTTGAGAAGGTAGAGTTTAAAGGGAAAGTAAAAGTTTCAGAATTAGCGAGAGAGTTTGCTGTATCAACAGAGACGATTCGCCGGTATTTAGAAGAATTAGATCGTGAAAAAAAGTTGAAGAAAGTGTATGGTGGAGCCGTTCAACTTCCGGGAGCTGGAATAGAGGCACCAATGTTAGAACGAGAGATGCTGCATATAGAAGAAAAGAAAAGAATTGGGTATAAGGCAGCAACGTTTGTAGAAGATGGAGATGTTATTGCAATTGATGATGGAAGTACACCACTTCAAATGGTACCGTATCTTGTTCATCGTAAAAATTTGACGATTGTTACGAGCTCTTTCCCAGTAGCGACACAATTAATATCTTCTATTAATAAAAAGATGTTTCACGGTGAGGTTTTATTTATTGGTGGAAAAGTATCTCCAAAACATTCACGGGTGTCAGGGTCTATTTCACAGCAAGTAATCCATCAATTTCATTTTCATAAAGCATTCGTTTCGATTGATGGGTTGTTGCCAGGTTTTGGGGTTTCTAGCTTTGAATTAGAAAAGGCGAAACTGTCAGAAGCGATGATTAAGCTAGCTGAGAAAACATATATTTTATGTGATCATACAAAGGTAGGCGTAAAAGGGAATTATAGAATAGCAGCATTTTCTCATATTCAACATGTCATTTGTGATAAGAAAATGCCTTATAGTTTTGAAGAAGAAGTCAAAAAGCATAATATTCAATGGACAATGTGCTAAATGAATTGAATACCTCTAGACTCCCGCCTAATTTTTAGGTGGGAGTTTTACTATCAGCAAGTAACAAAATAAAAGATTTGTATTTATGCAAAAAGTGGACACATTTTCTCATCTCGTTCATATAATTTACCAATACAAAAAAAGTTGGTCGAAGGAAAGAAGGGGAAGTATGTCAGAACGGATATATAATAAACTTGTATTGTATGCAAACATTTTGCAAAAAATTGGTGTTATTAATGAAAAGGAAAAAAGTGAAATTCTTCATACGATAGGTAAAAAAGCCCTTTGAGTAAAGGGTTTTTAATTTTTTATCTATGGAAATATAAACTCAATGTAATATTCTCATTGATAATGACAATGAGATTCATTATCATTTATTATGTTAGTAATTGATAGGTATTATCAATTAAAATATATATAAGACAAGGGGATATTATTTTGAAAAAAAGTTATATTAAAGCTCTAGTAGTAGCAACCACATTGGCTATTCCATTTGCTGCGTATTCTACTCCAGCGTTAGCAGCAATAAAAATTGAAGCAAACCAGTCGTTAGCAGCAGCCAGTGATCGCACGTATGATACTGAGATTAAAATATATAAGGATCAAAAAGATGAGCCATCTATGGTTTCTCAGTACATAAAAAATCCTAAAGTAGCAATTGAAGACGGGAAAAAAATTGTTACTGTAACAATGCAAGATAGCGATTATTTTCAATATCTTAGAATAGAAGATAGAAACCAGCCTGGTGTATTTCATGATGTAAAAGCTTTGTCAGAAGATAAGAGGAAAAATGGGACGAAAGTAGTTCAATTTGAAATTGGTGAATTTGAGAAGAAGCATAATATGCAAATGCATATACTTATTCCAGCTATTGGATACGATCACAAATATCAAGTTCAATTTGAAATTAAAGATCCAACTGTAAGCGACAAAGAAACAGAGAAACCAGATGATAACTCTAATTCAGGCAATACGGAAACAGATAATCCAGTTGATAATCAAAATATGATAACAGATAACAAATTAAGAGAACTTGTTAATAAAAAAGTATTTAATAGAAAAGATTTAAATACACCAATTACGAAAGAAGAGTTATTACAAGTAAAGGACTTGTTTTTAAACACGAATGAGATTCTTGATTATAGTGCATTAAAATATATGCCAAATTTAAAATCTTTAACAGTTGCGAATGCGAAGATAACAGATCCGTCGTTCTTTGCGAATTTAAAGCAATTAAATCATTTAGCTTTGCATGGTAATGAATTTTCAGATGTAACACCACTTGTTAAGATGGATAATTTAGAATCTCTTGATTTGAGTAATAATAAAATTACAAACGTTGCACCACTAATTGAAATGAAAAATGTAAAAAGTTTATATCTATCAGGCAACCAAATAGAAGATGTAACAGCATTAGCGAAAATGGAACAACTAGATTACTTGAATTTAGCAAATAATAAAATTACGAATGTTGCTCCATTAAGCGCGTTGAAAAATGTAACATACTTAACTTTAGCAGGTAATCAAATTGAAGATATTAAACCGTTATATTCATTACCTTTAAAGGACTTAGTATTAACGCGTAATAAGGTTAAAGATTTATCGGGTATTGATCAAATGAATCAATTAAATAAATTATTTATCGGGAAAAATCAAATTGAAGATGTGACACCACTTGCTAAAATGACTCAGCTTACAGAATTAGATTTACCTAATAATGAGTTAAAGGATATTACTCCATTATCAAATCTAGTAAACTTACAAAAGCTTGATTTAGAAGCAAATTATATTTCAGACTTATCGCCAGTTAGTAATTTGAATAAGTTAGTATATTTAAGTTTTGTTGCAAATGAAATCCGTGATGTTAGACCAGTAATAGAACTAAGTAAGAAAGCTTATATTAATGTTCAAAACCAAAAAGTCTTTTTAGAGGATACAGAAGTAAATAAAGAAGTAAAAGTACCTATATACGAGAAAGACGGCGAGGTATCTACAAAAATCCGTCTGAAGAGTGATGGTGGTACGTATAGTAATGATGTAGTGAAATGGAGTACACCAGGTGAGAAAGTATATGAATTTGGAGTGAAAGATCCATTTGCGGATACAGGAATCTTCTTTACAGGATCTGTAATTCAAAATGTAGTAGAAAGTAAAGGAGATAACACTTCTAAAGAAGATGAAAAAGTAGAAGTAGTAGAATTTAAAGATGTACCAAAAGGACATTGGTCAGAAGAAGCAATTAATTATTTAGCGAAAGAAAATATTTTTAAAGGATATGGAAATGGACAATTTGGATTTGGGGATAATATTACCCGTGGACAAGTTGCATCTTTAGTACAAAGGTATTTGAAATTAGAAAATAAAGTAGAGCAGAAAGAAATGTTTACAGATACGAAAGGGCATATGTTTGAGCAAGATATTGCTACAGTTGCACAAGCTAGAATTATGCAAGGAGATGGTACAGGGAAGTTTCGTCCAGAAGGAGTATTAACTAGGTACGAGATGTCAGTAGTATTACAAAAAGTATTTCAGTTAAAAGCAAATGAAAGTAATTTGGAGAACTTTAAAGACGTACCAACTGGTCATTGGGCAGAAGGATATGTGAAAGCTTTAGAGGATAATAACATATCAAAAGGTGACGGGAATGGGAACTTTTTAGGGGATAATTTCGTAACACGTGAACAATATGCACAATTTTTATATAACGCAATAAAAAAATAATAAATGAGAAAAATACGTTATTCTTTAATAAGAAGAATAACGTATTTTTTATATGTACAAAATCAAGTAAGAAATAGACAGGAGTACTTATAGGTGATATGTCTATTTTTCCGAGAGGTGCTGAAACCATATTGACAAAAAGGCATTCTCGTGTGATAATTCAATTAAATTTTTAGAATAATCAAAAAACATTCCTTTTACATAGAAAGGATTTGAACATTATATTAAAATTACGCCGGGGGTGATGAAATGTTATTTTTTCTGAAGAAATGGAACGAATTAAAAGATGTGAAGGCAGAACTGGCACTTCGCGATTGGTTTTATGGTACAAAAATTAGTTTATCGATGTGTACGTCAAAAGAGCCATTAACATTTTTGATAAATGTAGAGGGAAGAGATAAAGGAGTATTTTCTGAAGAAGACTTTATTGTAGTAAATTGCATGTGTGAGCCAGTATTTGAAAACGAAGAAAAACCAGCTTCAGAGTCGTTTATGCATGCGGATATTTATAAAAAAAGCAGTGCAGAATGTATTTTGCAAGTACAGACTGTAGATAGTCATTTAATGTCAGAGCTATATGGGAAAGAAGGAGAAGTAACATTCGAAAAACGCAGCGTGGAACGTGTTTTTGGCAAAGAAGGCATTACAGAAATGACAATTCCAATTGTAGAAGATGAAAAAAAATTCGCTGATTTATTGGAAAGTAATGTTCCGAATTTTACTGAAGGTGGAGGAGTAGTCCTTGTTCATAATTACGGAATGATTGTGTGGGGAAAATCACCAGAAGAAGCGAAAAAATGGTTGGAAGGTATAGAATATTTAATGAATTATCACGTAAAGCTTTTAATGATAAAAGGGGCAAAAAGTTCTGTTATATAAAGGTGTATTCATAGTGGTTACCATTATATAAAAATGAAAGCGTTTTAAAAGTAAATTTCACTCATAAAATATAGATCTCCTTATTATATATAGATTACATGTTGACATGTAAGGAGGAACATATTTTGCGAGTTAAATATCATTTTCTGCCAAAACAGCAGGTGACATTTTGCAAAACGAATGATTCTGGTGAAAAGGCTTTGCAAATTATGAATGAAACGGGATTTCGGGCGATCCCCGTATTAGCAGAAGATGAGAAGGAATTCACGGGGATTATTTATAAAGTAGATCTTTTAGAGAAGAAGTGTAATAGCGGATTAGAGCATGTAAGTACAGGAGATGTGCTGGAAGATTCAAATTCGTTTATTTTTGAAAAGGATTCTTTTTTTAGAGCTTTTTACGTGATTCGTCGTCTCCCGTTTTTAGCGGTTTTAAATGAATATAATGAATTTGTCGGTATTTTAACACATTCTAATGTATTTGATGTTATTGAAGATTCGTTCGGTATGCGGACGGGTGGTTATATATTAACAATTGCAACACAAGATTGTAAGGGAACAATTAAAGAGCTGGGGACATTGTTAAAGGCATACAATATAGGTGGACTGTTTACGCTTGATAATGGTGATCAATATATTCGCCGTATTATCGTAAATATATCAGATGAGTTAAATGAAAAAAGATTAAAGCAATTAATTGAAAAGATAGAGAAAAAGGGATTTAGGGTGAGTCATGTAGATCATATTTAAGTTAAAAAGGAAAGGTAGCTATCTGTTATATGTAGATAGCTACCTTTTTTAGTACGAGAAATGAATCTTATTTTGAAACAGGAGGTGGAGATAATACTAAATCAGATAAAAAAATGAAGTCTGCATGTTCGCGAACTTTAGGAATAGAAGTTTCAATAACACGTGATGTAATTTCACCTGGAGGACCAACGTGCCCGATAGCTACCATGATTGGTTTTTCTTGAATTTTTTTGATGAGTAATTGGGCTTGTCTTGAAATATGACTTGCCGTATATACATCATCAAAAAATAATTGATTTTCAATGATAGGCACCCCTAATTCTTTACCGATTTTTGGGACAACACTATTAGGATTTGTTTTACTATCTAAATAAAATAAACCGTGTTTTTTACAGGCAGAAAGTATAAGACGTACAATCCTTTCATCAGCGGTTACTTTTGATCCCATATGATTGTTCATTCCTATTGCATGAGGTATTTCTTGAATTGCTTGTTCGAGTCGATTGTTTATTTCTTCATCGCTTAAATCTGTTGTAATCGCTTTCGGTCCAAGCCACTCTTTTTTTCCTCTAATTGGCTCCATGGGCATATGTATAATAACTTCATGCCCTTTTTTATGGGCAGCTATTGCATCTTGTTTAGTAGAAGGAAGAAATGGCATAACAGCAATAGTGAGTGGAATAGGAAGTGATAACATCCTATCAGTTCCTTTCATATTATTGCCGAAATCATCGATGACAATAGCAACTTTATTCGTATGAGCGTTTGCTTGAATAGGAAATAGGAAGAAGGGTATGAACAGGGTGAAGACGAGAAATGTAATAGTATATTTGCGCATTTAAATATTTCCTTTCTATTTTATCCCGCTATTTGCGGGCAGTAATATTCCCACCTCAAAATTCGGCTAGAGCAAAGAAGTTAGGTGGGAGATCCACTGCCCGTAAACGCCCGATTGGTGAGGGCTAATAATCAGTTGGAGGGAGAAAAATCCCTACTGATTAAAGTTTCACTTTATCAATCATCATTATGTTTTGCGTTTTCACATAAATTAAACAAAAAATGTCGAAGAAAAGTACATTAAAAATAGAGAACCCACTGTTTACTGAGCATTTACAAAAAAGAAGATGAAAAAAATGTCTATTATTGCGAATGTATTTACAAAGATAGAATAATTTGTAATAATTCTCAAAGTGAGGGTAAAGATTTGTAAATTACAGGGGGAAAATGTTAAATTTTCTGATTCTTCAAATAGGATTAAATGCTTAAAGGGCTAAAGTAGAAGAGACGTTTAGAGCATGGAAGAATAATAAGGGGGATATGGATGTTTACTGTAAAAAGGAAGTACACATTAGAAAAGCTTTCGCATGATATTCATATGAAACGTGAAGAAATGATTCATTTAGGATTAACAAGTGGATTAAACAGTATGGAGACCATTCAAGTTAGTCAAGAATTGGACAAGCTTATCGTACAGTATCAGCGTTACAAAGAAAAACAAACACCGAAATGGATTTCAATTATAAAGGTCCCTATTTTTCAAATTGGGTATGAAGGCAAATCGAGCAATTTTTGGAGAATGCTTGTGGCTGGTTTTATGAAATAAGTATAATTATCCTTTTTGGATAAGGATAATTATACTATGTGTAATGGAATCTCTATATGAACTGTCGTTCCTTTGTTTTCTTTACTATCAATAAATATATGCCCGTTGTACATCTCTACAATTCGTTTACATATGACAAGCCCAAGACCTGTTCCAGTATCTTTATTAGTAAAGAACGGATGAAAGAGGTGTTTTTGAATATGTTTTGGAATTCCCTTTCCAGTATCAATAATTTGCAGTTGTGCGTGTTTTTCATTGTTTGTTACTACAATGGTTAATGTATCACCAGAAGCCATAGCTTCAATTGCATTTTTTGTAATGTTTAAAACCACTTGTTTCATATGGTCTTTTGAGCAAAGTATATGAACAGGGTGGTCTGGCAAATGTAAATGAAATACAATGTTATGTAGATTCGCCTCAGATTGAATAATTAATGCTACCTCATTAAGAATCGTTCTTACATCATATGTTTGCTCAATGATGGCAGTCGGCTTTCCAAGAATAAGAAATTCGCTTACAATTTCATTAATACGTTCAATTTCTTGTTCAATTACTGAAAAGTAGAACTGATCCTGTTCATCTCTATATTTCTCTTTTAATAGAGCAACGAGTCCTTTAATTCCAGTAAGGGGATTACGGATTTCGTGAGCTGTACTAGCCGCAAAAGTTCCAACCAATTCAATCTTCTGTAGTTCATTTTGTTGTCTTTCTAGTTTTGTTTGCCGTTTTAATAACATATATTGAGCGAGTAAAAATAAAATAGACATTAAAAATAAAGTAGCTATACATTCTATTGAAACTAACTGGTATAAGGTTTGTTGATGAATAGGTAACGGAGAAACGGAGACCTTCCAGTTTAATCTTTGGAGTGGGGTAGTAAGCATATTAGAATGCTCATCACTTGTTTCATTGTTATCATCGGTTAGAAAAACTACATCATGTTTATCAGTTACTTCGAAATGATATTGTGGTTTAATAGCATTTAAAGAGGATGAAATGTAGTCAAAGCGTAAACTAGCTAACAATAACCCAGAGAGTTCCTTTTGTTTATTAAATATTGGCGAGGCAATCATAATAGCTTGATGTCCAAGGACGCGATCTGTAATGACAGATGATACAGTTGTTTTCTTAGTTTGTAATGCGTCTTGAATATACTTACGGTCTGAGACGTCTACAGGCCTTGATTCACCTTCTGATGCGATTGTAATGATTCCTTCTGGTGTAGCGTAATATAGACCAGAAAATCGTGCATCGTTTCCATCTGTATCATGTACAATTTGTTTAATTCCATTTATGTTACCAGTCTCGGTACCTACGACTTTTGCGAGCATTTCTAAGGCAGAAATCGCTTCACCAAGGTGATGGTCTAAATAGTCTCTATATAAAAAGAGAACAGTATGAGCAGATAATTTGTTTCCCTGTTTCATTTGATAAGTGTGATACGAAAAAAATGCGGCACCAATCCCTATCGTTGGCAGTATAACAAGCAGTATGTAAAAAACTATGCTTTGTAATTTGAATTTCAAATTTGGTACTCCTTCTTTTTTATTATCATTATATATAAACTATGTTAAAATTGTCATGTTTTTATTCAAGAATCATTTGCATTACATTAGGGAGAGGAAAGGGATGAGTGAATATTCATTCGGAAATTGTAATGAAGTACTACATTGCTTTTCTTTTTGTTGTGGAGAATTTAAGTGAAGGGTTGAAATGGTATGACATCAAATAATGAGCGAGCAGATATTTCTCAATCTTTAAAAGTATTTATTGCATTATCCCGTGTACATCGTTCTGTTATGGATACTACAAATAAATCCATACAAAGTAACGGATTAAATCCAACTGAGTTTGCTGTATTAGAACTACTATATCATAAAGGAGGCCAACCACTTCAGCAAATCGGTGAGCGTATTTTAATAGCTAGTGGCAGCATTACATACGTTGTAGATAAGCTAGAGAAAAAAGGACTAGTAAAGAGAATCCCGTGCCCGAATGATAGACGTGTTATTTATGCACAATTAACGGAGTCTGGAGAGAGCTTTATTGCTTCTATTTTTCCTGGGCATGAGCAAGTTATACATCAGTCTTTCGAAATGTTAACGAAAGATGAAAAGGATGAATTACTTGATCTATTAAAAAAGATTGGAAAGTATGAAAAATAACAATATGTTCCAAAGGAGCTTTGGATAAAGAAATCCAAGGCTTTTTTGTTTACATGTAATCATGACAGTATCTACTGTATTTTGCTGAAAAATAAGAGGATATTTGTAAGTAAGCATTGAATTATAGTAATGATGCATATAATGGAGAGGGGGCGCGTTCATGTCATTTAAAGACTATGAATATAAACGGCCAAATATTGAAGAATTAAAAGAGAAGTTTACTGTTTCTTTAGAAAAGTTCGATAATGCAAAAACGGTTGAAGAACAAAAACAAGTAATTAATTCAATCAATGAAATTCGCAATGATTTTGGTACAATGGGGAATCTTTGTTACATTCGTCATTCTGTTGATACGACAGATGCTTTTTATAAAGAAGAGCAAGATTTCTTTGATGAATACTCCCCGGTTGTACAAGGCTACGGAACAAAATATTATAAGGCGTTAATGAATTCTCCATTCCGTGAAGAATTAGAAGCGTATTATGGAAAGCAATTATTTGCTTTAGCTGAATGTGATTTAAAAACATATTCAGATGAAGTAGTGAAAGATTTGCAATTAGAGAATAAATTGTCTTCACAATATACACAGTTGTTAGCATCTGCAAAAATTGACTTTGCAGGAGAAGAAAGAACATTATCACAACTTATTCCGTTTATGCAAGGAAAAGAAAGAAGCGAACGTAAAGCAGCAAGTGAAGCATACTACGGATTTTTAGCCGGGAATGAGGAAGAGTTAGACCGTATTTATGATGAGCTTGTTAAAGTGAGAACAACAATTGCAAAAACACTTGGTTTTAAAAACTTTGTTGAATTAGGATATGCGAGAATGTATCGTACAGATTATAATGCTGAAATGGTTGCGAACTATCGCCAGCAAGTATTAGATTATATCGTTCCGGTTGCAACAGAGTTAAGAAATAGACAAAAAGCACGCATTGGTGTAGAAAAGCTCGCTTATTATGATGAAAACTTTGAGTTTGCTACAGGTAACCCAACTCCAAAAGGTGATGCGGATTGGATTATTAATCACGGGAAAACGATGTATAAAGAATTATCAGCTGAAACAGATGAATTTTTTAATTTCATGCTAGATAATGATTTATTAGATTTAGTTGCGAAAAAAGGAAAAGCTGGTGGTGGATATTGTACATATATTGAGAATTATAAAGCGCCATTTATTTTCTCAAACTTTAATGGAACGTCTGGTGACATTGATGTACTAACACATGAAGCTGGTCATGCTTTCCAAGTATATGAAAGTCGTAAGTATGAAATTCCAGAATACAATTGGCCAACATATGAAGCGTGTGAAATCCATTCAATGAGTATGGAATTCTTTACATGGCCATGGATGAAGTTATTCTTTGAAGAAGATGCGGAAAAATATTATTTCTCACACTTAAGTTCAGCACTTCTATTTTTACCATACGGTGTATCTGTAGACGAATATCAACATTATGTATATGAGAATCCAGAAGCATCGCCAGCAGAACGTAAGTCAGCATGGCGTAACATAGAGAAGAAATATTTACCACATCGTGATTATGAAGATAATGATTATTTAGAGCGTGGTGGTTTCTGGCAACGTCAAGGTCACATTTATAGCTCACCGTTCTATTATATTGACTACACGTTAGCTCAAATTTGTGCGCTGCAATTTTGGAAACGTGCAAGAGATAATAGACAAGAGGCTTGGGAAGATTATGTGAATCTTTGTCAGCAAGGTGGAAGTAAATCATTCTTAGAATTAGTAGAAGTTGCAAATTTAACATCGCCATTTGCTGAAGGTTGTGTAAAAAGTGTAATTACAGAAATTGAAGCGTGGTTACGTGCTATTGACGACACAAAATTGTAAAAAACATGCGCTTTTTTCACATGTTTAACATCGACATAATGGAAAAATGATGAGATAATAAAAGAAAATTCAGAATTATTTAAGAGGTGTTTCTAATAAGGAGCACCTCTTTTCACCAACAAAAGGGGGGAAAGCATTATGCTTCAATCTAATATGGATGTTAGTTTAGAAACTTTAGTCCACTCATTACAGTCTACACGAAGCACGCTGTTATCAGAAATTGAAATGTTAAATGATACTGAGGTGAATGTAAAGCCACGTCGTGATAAATGGAGTATTATTCAAATTTTGCATCATTTACATTTAGTTGAACAGTCTGTCACATCTGCCCTTGTATATGCTTTGCAAAAAAAAGAAAGAAAGCTTGCTCCATTTAAAGACCTCCAACTTACGCTTGATCGCACATATAAACGGGAAGCTCCTCAACAAATGAAACCAACAGAGACATTAATGAAAAAACTGCAAGGAATTCAATTACTAGAACATTCACGACAAGAATTATTACATGCACTTCATAGTGTGATAGATGAAAAAGAATTATTTGAAAATGGATTGAAACATCCTATTTTTAATGATTTGAATTTATACCAATGGGTTCAATTTCTGGATTTGCACGAACAAAGGCATCTTACACAGCTAAAAGAAGCAAAACATGCAATTTTACAGCGATAAAGTGAAACTTTAATCATTGGGTGGCATTCTGCATTGATTATTATTCTTTACCAATCGGGATGCGCTCAAATAGTGGGAAAAAGGAAAAGAAGCGGTGAACCGCTTCTTTTCCTTTTTTACTCATGCATAGTTTTCTTTCTCATTTTGGAATACTACATGGAGAAGAGAAAAGGAGTTGAAAAGTATGTCAAAGAAAAAGAGAGAAGAAGAGCGCGCTTGGAAAGCTCGGAAAGAGAATCAAAAACCACATGGAAAAGTGAAAGCTTTTGCAGAATTAGTTGAAGGAACAGAAAAAACGTGATGAATTTCATCACGTTTTTTGTATGATTGGGAAAGTTAATAAAAATGTTGTACCTGTTCCTTTTTCACTAATAATATCAATTTTTCCATTCATTGCTTGAATGACACTGAAGACGACCATCATCCCGAGTCCGGTCCCTTTTTCTTTCGTCGAGTAGAAGGGGGACCCGAGGCGTTTTACTTGTTCTGGATCCATACCAACGCCTGTATCTTTTATATACAATTGTATATGTTTATGGTCTGGAACTAATGTAAGAATAAGGTCACCACCGTTAGGCATAGCCTCAATGCAGTTTTTTAAAATATTTAATAAGCATTGGTTCAGCTTTTGCCTTTCACCAGCTATAAAGAAAGATGTACTTTGTTTTATGTAATGCATACGAACATTTGTTAAATTGGCGAGAGGTGTAATTAAAGATAACGCATGAAGTAACTCATCCTCTACTTGTAATTGTTGTTCTTTTTCAATACTCGGTTTTGCAAAAGTTAAGTAGTCTGTAAGAACATGATTTGCTTGTTCGATACCGTTAATGGCTATATCGATATATAATTTCCGTTCTTGCTCAGTACATGTACCGGACTGCAATAGTTGTAAAAAACCTTTCGTAGATGTTAAAGGATTACGAATTTCATGCGAGATAGAAGCCGCCATTTCGCCGATTAAATGAAATTTTTCAGCGTTCATAAGTTCATTTTGTAGACGAATTTGCATTTGGAGTATATGTAGCAAATACAAAATAAGAATGGTACCAATCATAGTGCATAGCTCATATACAATAATATGTGGTATATACTCGGTCTTATTTGCTACTTCTGCAAGGAAAAAAGGTATCCAACCAATTCCATAGGCGATGCTATAAAAAATAGCAAGTAGAATCTTTATATGATTTGAGCTGCGATTAAATAGTTTGTACGTTAACAATAGAATCGTAAATAGGAGAATAGAAGCAATAATGGATGGGAAAACACCGACTCCTCCTAATAATACGCGATATATGTTTAATACAACTAAGATAGAACCACCAGCAATAGGTCCTCCTGTTAATGTACCGACAATTAATACGATATGACGCATATCAAATTGAAAACCATTATTTGTTTTTGCTGCAAATGTGATACATAGTATGGTAGCGAGGCAACACAATACAATAAATATAGCTGAATTTAATTTAGGAGACCGTTTTCCTTTTTGATTCCAAAATAAGTGATATATAAGCATCGTAACGAGAATGAATAATATATTTAAAAAGAGGTAAATAATAAAGAGTTTCAGTGGAATGCCTCCTCTCTTCTCACATTAAATTAATCATACTATAAAATGAGAGAAATGAGATATGAAATAGCGGAAAAATCAGAAATTTTTTCTGGTAGTATACAATATGTTACAATATGTTTTGTCAATGAAAGAAGAAATTCCATGCACCGCATGGGAGAGGTTCGCGAACTCCCTCTATAAAAAACTATGGAAACAACAATATCCTTAGGTATTGTTTTGTTTTTTTATTGTGACAGTTCAAGAACGTTCTTTCTTCTTATTCGTAGTAGAGAAGGAGAATGAGTGAAATGAAAAAAGAAAAAGCAGTTGTTGTTTTTAGTGGTGGACAAGATAGTACAACATGTTTATTTTGGGCGATAGAGCAGTTTGCAGAAGTAGAAGCTGTAACATTTAATTACAATCAACGTCATAAGTTAGAAATTGATTGTGCAGTGGAAATTGCGAAAGAGCTAGGAATTAAACATACGGTACTAGATATGAGTCTATTAAATCAACTTGCTCCAAATGCGTTAACGAGAACGGATATGGAGATTACACATGAAGAAGGTGAATTGCCATCTACATTTGTAGATGGACGAAATTTATTATTCTTATCATTTGCTGCTGTATTAGCAAAACAAGTTGGAGCACGTCATATTGTAACGGGTGTATGTGAAACTGATTTTAGTGGTTATCCAGATTGCCGTGACGTGTTTGTGAAATCGTTAAACGTTACTTTAAATTTATCCATGGATTATCCGTTTGTTATTCATACACCGCTTATGTGGATTGATAAAGCAGCGACGTGGAAATTATCTGATGAACTTGGAGCATTCGAGTTTGTTCGAGAAAAAACATTAACGTGTTATAACGGAATCATTGGTGATGGTTGCGGTGAATGTCCAGCATGTCAACTTCGTAAAGCAGGATTAGATACGTACTTACAAGAACGCGAAGGAGCGAACAACTAATGGATAACTTTTTTGGATTTCGCATCGTAGAAAATTTGCAAAAAATGGACAAGGATATTCAGCGTGAACAACTTCAATATCATAATAAAAGAGTAATGGTCAGCAAGGAATTTACATTTGATGCAGCACACCATTTACACTGTTATGAAGGTAAATGTAAAAATTTACATGGCCACACATATAAAGTTGTATTTGGAATTAGTGGATATGTAAATGAAATAGGACTTGCAATTGACTTTGGAGATATAAAAGAAATTTGGAAAAATGAAATAGAAATTTATTTAGATCATCGTTATTTAAATGAAACATTACCAGCAATGAATACGACTGCTGAAAATATGGTAGTTTGGATTTATGAAAAGATGGCAGAAGCATTAACAAAAGATAATCGTGCGAATGAATACAAAGGAGCGCGTGTTGAATTTGTTCGTCTATTTGAGACACCGACTAGTTATGCGGAAGTGAGACGGGAGTGGATGCTCGATGAGTAAAATCCCCGTCTTAGAAATATTTGGTCCGACCATTCAAGGTGAAGGAATGGTTGTAGGACAAAAGACAATGTTTATCCGTACAGCGGGCTGTGATTATAGCTGTGCTTGGTGTGATTCGGCTTTTACGTGGGATGGATCGGCGAAAGATCAAATTAGACAAATGCCAGCGGAAGACATTTGGAATGAGCTTGTTGAAATTGGAGGAGAAAATTTCTCTCATGTTACGATTTCGGGTGGAAATCCTGTTTTATTGAAAAATATTGAGTCGCTTCTTTCTATATTAAAAGAAAATGGGATGCGAACGGCGATCGAAACACAAGGGAGTAAATGGCAAGATTGGTTACTTCAAATTGATGAGGTAACGATTTCGCCAAAACCACCAAGTTCAACAATGAAAACAGATTTTCAGAAGTTAGATGATGTTATTCAGAAACTAGCAGGAAAAGATATTAGTTTAAAAGTAGTCGTATTCGATGATCATGACTTTGAATATGCAGTTAAGATGCACGAACGTTATCCGGATGTACCATTTTTCTTACAAGTAGGGAACGATGATACGAAAACAGTGGATGATGCAATGCTTATTAAAAAATTATTAGATAAGTATGAGTGGCTTATTGAAAAAGCTGTTAATTGTAAAGAAATGAATGATGCGAAAGTATTGCCTCAGCTTCATGCGTTAGTATGGGGAAATAAACGCGGCGTATAATGAGAAGGGATGTTTAAAATGGCAGGAAGATTAGATGAAGATTTAAAAGATGTAACATTATTAGGAAATCAAAATACAAAATATTTATTTGAATATAGCCCAGAAATTTTAGAGGTATTTGATAATAACCATCCAAATCGTGATTACTTTGTAAAATTCAATTGTCCTGAATTTACAAGTTTATGTCCGAAAACAGGACAACCAGATTTTGCAACAATTTATATTAGCTACATTCCAGAACAAAGAATGGTAGAGAGTAAATCTTTAAAGCTATATTTATTTAGCTTCCGAAATCATGGTGACTTCCACGAAGATTGCATGAACGTTATTATGAATGATTTAATTAAATTAATGGATCCACGTTATATTGAGGTATGGGGGAAATTTACACCACGTGGTGGGATTTCAATCGATCCTTACTGTAATTACGGTCGCCCAGGAACTAAGTATGAGGAAATGGCAGACTACCGTATGATGAACCACGATCTATATCCAGAAACAGTTGATAATCGTTAATATATATAGAAAGAAAGGATCTGTATGATATACAGATCCTTTCTTTCTATTATATTATACATGTTGATTAATGACAGTATAGTTTTTATGGCTTACAACTGTAAGAGGTTCCATATCTAGTTCTCTGAAATTTTCCATAATTGTTAAATCAACAATAACGGAATTTTGATTTACTTTTTGAACACGGCCTTGCATTCCACCTTTAAATTCAATGATATCTCCAGTTTCTGCGATCTGCATAAGCAACTCTCCTTGTTACAGTTTTCCCCAAAAAAGAATAATTTGGGCTTTTTTTATTTCCTCTTATTTTGAACTATATTTACTAATTTGTAAATGTTTCCAAAGTAAAAATTCAAAAAATATTCACTTTTTGTAAGAAAATATGTAAAAAAATATTGTTAGGAGAGGAATGATGAAAATGCATACATCTTTATATGGGAGTATAATAAAAAAGATACAATGACCTACTAAAGTAGGAGAAATTAGGGGCGGTAAAATGATGTTTGAAATTGTGGGGAGCTTTATAGCGATTTTATTATTTTTATTTTCTTATATACAGTTGAAGAAAATGCGTCAACATGAAACAACTACATATTTTGATGGACTGGATGGTGTGCATGCATCGATAACGCATAATAGTAGTGGGGATATGTAATGATATATAACTTTCTTTTTATGCATGGTATGATGGCAATAAGAAATAGTACATAATATAGTTCGTAAGTGATGAATGGGGAGTGGAAAGAATGCGAATTTCTTTTATTCGTCATGGTTGTTTGGACAGTACTATAGAGCCAATGACAATTATTTCATTTCGTGAATGGATGAAGCAATATGATTTAGGAACTACGGTAAAAGAAGCTCATATACCGATTGAAACAATTGAGGCGATTACAACAGCGAAATTGGTCGTAACGAGTGATCAGAGGCGTGCTGTGCGATCAGCAACCGAATTAACGGATTCTTTATCTTTTGTGCAAAATCCTCTTTTTAGGGAAGCTGAAATTCCGACAGGTTTTTATGCTCCAAAATGGTTGAAATGTAAACCTAATGTATGGATGTTTATTGGACGTACACTATGGATAGCTGCTTATAGTAAGGATGTTGAGTCTTATAAGGAAGTACGAGAAAGAGCAAGGCAAGCTGCTAATATGTTACACCGCTATGCGCTCGTACACGGACGTATTGCTCTTGTAGGTCATAGTTATTTTAATGTGATGATTGGGACTGAACTGAGGGCAATGGGGTGGTCAGGTTCGCCTATTTTCCATAGAAAGCCATGGGGATGTACAACGTATACATTTCGTGAGGCAATGGATGGAAATGTATTAAATACGAATTTAACATAAAAGAGGCTGTCCCTTTGGCAGCCTCTTTCTTTACATAACAAGCAAAAAGAATTGTCCTTTTAAGATATAGAAACTAATGACCGTAATGGTTTTATTAGATGGGCATACGGTTCACCAACAAGCATAACGATGTTATCTTTTTTGTAACCAAGTTTTTCATATAGTGAAAAAGCGCGTTTGTTTTCTAAATTAACAAGTAAGGCGATTTTTTCATGACCTTTTTCAGTTGCATGAAGTTCAGCTGCATCGATTAATTTAGAGCCAATGCCACGTCCACTGTACATATTTGAAACTGACAACGTGTCAATATAATACTCATCAAATTCAGCTTCTTTTTCTAACGTAATGGATTCGTCTTCATGTAGTTCTCTTAAGTGGTGTACGATTGGTGCATCAAGTTGTTCAGCGTCACTACCGTGATAAACGACAATAACCCCAACTACCTTTCCATCTTGTTCAGCCACTAAACAGTTTTCATAGCTCAATCGATTATTTTCTTTTGCGAACCATGTTTCAAGTCCTAGTATCACTTTTGCTTCAACTGTGCTACCTGTGATTTTTTCAGCAATTTCGTGCAGAGCGTTATATAGTAAAGGTGCTACTCCTATCGCATCTGTCTTTTTTGCTTTCCGAATCATAGTATCCCTCCTAGTTCTATGCATATATTGTAGCATAAAATAAAATAACAAACAGTGGATTGGAACTTTGTTATACAGAGCGTCAAAAAGTTTGATATAGAGAAGTAGCTATGTTAGTATATGATATTTAGTGCGAAAATAATAAAGTGATATAGCTATAAAAATAATGAAAGTGAATTACATAATAGTAACGGGATAAATTTACCGTTGTCGACCTATAGAAGATGCGATAAAATAAACTATTGCAGAGAGGTGAAATACATGGATGAACAATTAGCAAATGCAATTTTGGATCAGCTGAAAAATGGTGAAATAAAGGAGTATGTTGCAACGAAAGATGTATTTTATACGTTTAGGAAAGTTGTAGTAAGTCGAGAAGATTTTAAACATATTATCGGGAACGCACAGCGCGGTGGACAGGTAATTTATACATATTCAGAAACACCACGTTCATAAATAGAAGATAAAGGGGAGGAGAATTATGGGCGATTTTAAACAAGGCATTTTACCGCATTGGGATTATATGTGGAAAGATAGAGCTGGGAATAGGTTTATGGGAATGGTTATGTATCCAGAGAAACGAAAATGTTCAGCAAAAATGCTTCAGAAAATAAAAAGAGCATATGAGCAAGCTGTAGAAATTAAAGTAACTGTACAAGTTCAACATACATATCAGTACGTAGAAGGAATGATCGTATACTTTGATGAAGAAGCTCCTGTATGTACAATGCTCGATAAAGATGAGAATCCACATCATATATTTATAAAAGATATTTTGCGTATTGAGCACCCGGAATAATTTTTTTCATAAATAAATTGAAGTTCCATAATAATAATAATCTTTTTCTATAATAGTTATCTTTTAGTATGTAACGAGGAACGAAAGAGTATGTATAATATTTAATAAAGTAAAATTGATAAATGTAATCGTTGTTTAGAACAGATTATCGTTTAATGTCTGTTCTTTTTTGCGTGATGCTGGAGAAATATAATCCTCCAGCATTTACTGTTTTACGACAAAAAATATTGTTAACTTTTTTAAAATGAGGTTAAATGCGTTGACAACTTTTTTGAAAAGCACTTTATTGACATGAGTTTTAGAATGTTGTTTCATAGTCTTTGTATTGAAAAAAAACGATGATCATGTCGAAAAGTAAAAGTTAAAAAAATAAAGATTTTATACATATATCTTGTGTCTTATTTTGAAACGTAATACAATATATAGAGAAAACAAGAAACGACATACAGAGAATATATATTGGAGAGGGAGGGTCGGAAATGTTAGTTGCATATGATTCTATGACAGGAAACGTGAAGCGTTTCATCCACAAATTAAATATGCCGGCCGTTCAAATTGATGAAGCTCTAGTATTAGATGAAGACTTTATTCTTATTACGTATACAACAGGTTTTGGCAATGTACCGGAACGTGTTTTAGACTTTTTAGAACGCAATAATGAAAAATTAAAAGGCGTATCTGCAAGCGGCAATCGTAATTGGGGAGACATGTTCGGTGCAAGTGCTGACAAAATTTCTACTAAATATGAAGTGCCTATTGTATCAAAATTTGAGTTATCTGGAACAAATAATGATGTAGAATATTTTAAAGAAAGGGTGCGGGAGATTGCGACACATTGAACTGAATAATGAAATCACGCAAATGCAGGACGGTTTTTATCAGCTTCATAAAGATAAAGAGGCGTTAGAAGTCTTTATGGAAGAAGCTAGAGAGAATACCGTTCATTTTAATAGCGTGGCAGAGCGAATGGAGTATATGAAAGAACACGATTACTATTACAACGTTCTGGACGAGTATAGCTTGGAGGAAGTAGAGGGAGTATATAACATCGCTTATGGTGAAAACTTCGAGTTCCAATCTTATATGGCAGCATCTAAGTTCTATAAAGATTATGCGTTAAAAACGAATGATCAAAAACAATACTTAGAAAGCTATGAAGATCGTGTAGCAATTGTGTCATTATACTTAGGACGCGGTGATGTTGCGAAGGCAAAACACTTCGCAAGCATGATTGTAAAACAAAACTACCAACCAGCGACACCAACCTTTTTAAATGCGGGAAGAAGCAGAAGAGGAGAAATGGTGTCTTGTTTCTTGTTAGAGATGGATGATAGCTTAAATTCAATTGGCTTTAACATTAATACTGCAATGCAATTATCGAAAATCGGTGGTGGAGTAGCTTTAAACTTATCTAAGCTACGCGCACGTGGTGAGCAAATTAAAGGTATTGATAACGCCGCAAGTGGTGTAGTACCTGTTATGAAATTGCTTGAAGATTCGTTTTCATATGCGAATCAACTTGGCCAACGAAAAGGTGCCGGTGCTGTATACTTAAACATTTTCCATTGGGATATTATTGAATTCCTTGATACAAAAAAAATAAATGCCGATGAGAAGAGCCGTATTCAGTCTCTATCAATCGGAATTATCGTTCCAAGTAAGTTCTTTGAACTTGCTGAGAAAAACGAACCTTTCCATGTTTTCGCGCCTTATACAGTATTTAAAGAGTACGGAAAACATTTAGATGATATAGATATTGATGAAATGTACGATGAATTAATGAGCAATCCGAAAGTGAAGAAGAAGCCACTAGATATTAGTGCACGTGATATGCTGATTAAAATCGCTATGATCCAGCTTGAGTCTGGTTATCCATACTTAATGTTTAAATCAAATGCAAATAACCAGCATCCATTGAAGGATATTGGAACTGTGAAGATGTCGAACTTGTGTTAAATATGTAGCACCTTCTAGTAGAAATGCTAGTCGAACACTCCGTTAAACGGGGAAAGCCTCAAGTTTGAGGTAACCTACCGTGCTAAATCTTATCTTAGAATGAAAATATAAAAGTTCAGAATGTATCTTATTATTTTGTATAGCAGAGTTATCGGACAACATAAAGTAATAAGAGACTTTCTGAATTAAGATAAGTAAAAGCCTAACGACTATCCCATTTGGGAGTAGAGCGCAAGCGATTGGCGTTCGAAAAGCGGAGCACCTAACCAGGTAATGCTGTAGGTGATGATATAGTCTGTCCTGTATGGTGACATACAGCAGTTGCATGAGCAACGGACTGAGTAGTAGCGAACTCGGTTGAACATTCGAGACAGAAATCTTCCAGCTTCAAGAAACTTCTGAAATCAATGATTACGGTACAGATGACATTATCCGTCGTGATATTAACTGTAACTTAGGATCGTTAAATATCGTAAATGTAATGGAAAATAAAGAAATTCGTGAAGCAGTTCATGCGGGGATGGAAGCTTTAACAGCTGTTTCTGATATGACGATCATTCCGAATGCGCCAACTGTGAAAAAAGCAAATGATGAGCTTCATTCAGTTGGACTTGGAGCAATGAATTTACACGGATATTTATCAAAAAATAAAATCGCATATGAAAGTGCAGAAGCGAAAGAGTTCGCTCGTACATTCTTTATGATGTTAAATTACTACTCGATTGAGAAAAGTATGGAAATCGCTAAAGAAAAAGGCGAAACATTTAAAGACTTCGATAAGTCTGATTATGCGAACGGCACATACTTTGAAAAGTATGAAACGACAGATTACAGCCCAGTAACTGAAAAAGTTCAGCAATTATTTGAAGGAATTCATATTCCAACAAAAGAAGATTGGACAAGTTTAAAAGAGCAAGTGAAGAAGAATGGGTTATATAATTCATATCGTCTTGCAATCGCTCCGACACAATCAATTAGTTACGTTCAAAATGCAACTTCAAGCGTAATGCCGATCGTAAGTCAAATTGAATCAAGAACGTATGCGAATGCGACAACATATTATCCAATGCCGTATTTATCAAAAGATACATTCTGGTACTATAAATCTTCTTACGATATGAATCAGTTTAAATTAATTGATTTAATCGCGGAAATTCAAGAACATATTGACCAAGGAATTAGTACTATTCTTTATGTTAATAGTGATATTTCAACACGTGAGTTAGCACGTTACTACATTTATGCACATAAAAAAGGCTTGAAGAGTCTTTATTATACGAGAACACGCAAATTAAGCGTAGAAGAGTGCGTGGCTTGTACCGTTTAATATAAAAAGTGAGACATTATGAGCAGGGTTTTTCTGAACCCTGCTCATGCTTAGTTATCAATTTTTTTATGTTTATTTAGAGAAGGGGCGATTTAATGCGTGCGGTAAACTGGAACAAAAAAGAAGATGATTTTAGTTTAATGTTTTGGAAGCAAAACATCGCTCAGTTTTGGACAGAAGAAGAAATCGCAGTGTCTTCTGACAAAAATACTTGGGCACAATTATCAAAAGAAGAGCAAATTGCTTATAAGCGTGTATTAGGTGGTTTAACACTTTTAGATACGAAACAAGGTGGCGAAGGGATGCCTCTTGTGCTTGTTCATCTTGAAAATTTACAAGCGAAAAGTGTATTAGCTTTCATGGGCGCTATGGAAGAAGTACATGCGAAGAGTTACAGTCATATTTTCACAACGTTAGCTACTGAGGAAGAAATTGATGATATTTTTGAATGGGTAGATAACCATCCATTACTTGAGAAAAAAGCTGGTATTGTTACTAATTACTATCGTCGTTTATTAAAGCCTGAAGTAACGAAAAAAGAGTTATACATGGCAATGGTAGCAAGTGTGTTCTTAGAAAGTTACTTATTCTATAGTGGATTCTTCTATCCACTTTATTTAGCAGGTCAAGGGAAATTGACGGCAAGTGGTGAGATTATTAACCTAATAATTCGTGATGAGTCCATTCACGGCGTATTCGTCGGTATTTTAGCACAACAAATCTTCGCAGAACTTTCTGCAGAAGATCAACAAGAAGTGCAAAAAGAAACGCAAGAATTATTAATGGAACTATATGAAATTGAAATGGCATATACAGAAGAAATTTACACTTCTATCGGTCTTGTAGAGGATGTAAATCGTTTCGTTCGTTACAATGCGAATAAAGGACTTATGAACTTAGGGCTTGAGCCGAAGTTTGAAGAAGAAGAAATTAACCCAATCGTTTTAAATGGTTTACGTACAGATACGAAAAACCATGATTTCTTCTCTGTAAAAGGAAATGGTTACGTAAAAGCAACGAACGTTGAAAAGTTAGCTGACGATGACTTCGTATTCAATTTTTAATATAGTGTTATAGAAAAAGCTGTCTTTATAGAGAAGACAGCTTTTTTGCTATGAATGGTTTACATAATGTTATTATTTCATGAAAATGTTTTAATCTTGTAAAAGCCCAGTTTGCGAGGAAGTGGGGATAAAGAAAATACACGGGTTAAAGTTTTATTTTCATATTTAGTGGTATGAGAGATTGAATAACTTATGTAAAAATGAATAAAAAATGAGAAGAAATGAGAAGAAATGAGGTCCAACTACACCTATACGTTCTTTTTAATATTGAATTTTCAAAGTCTAGAAATTTTGGCTTAAAAATTGCATGAATATTTAAAAAGTAACGAAAAGGGAGGTAATACTTGATGTGATATTCAGTTACTTGAAAACGCTTCCTTTTAACTGTCGATTTTTAAATGGAAATTAGATAGAGAAAGTAGGGGGAATGATAGGTGGGAAAAGTAGTTGGTTTAAAACGTTCATTAGGACTTTGGTCAATTGTTATGCTAGGGGTCGGGTATATGACACCGATGGTTGGATTTGATACATTTGGAATCGTTTCTGAAAAAACGGGCGGTCATGTTCCAGGAGCTTATCTTATTGCATTAGCAGGAATGTTGTTTACCGCTGCAAGCTACGGAAAAATGGTAAAGGTTTTTCCTACCGCAGGATCTGCTTATACGTATACGCAGAAGACAATTAGTGCAAGGCTTGGGTTTCTTGTTGGATGGTCCGCGTTATTGGATTATTTATTTCTACCGATGGTGAACGCACTATTAACGAGAATTTATATGTCAGCATTTTTTCCAAGTGTTCCTAGTTGGGTATGGGTCATTGGTTTTGTTCTCCTGGTTACATTAATAAATATGATTAGCGTAAATGTTACTGCTAATTTCAATACGTTCTTAGTAATATTTCAAGTGCTAGTAATGGCCGTGTTTGTTTTTCTAGTTATAAAAGGTTTATTAGCGGGAGAGGGAACAGGAGAAGTTTTTTCCATTCAGCCGTTTTTTCAATCGGATATACAAATATCACCGTTAGTTGCAGGTGCGACAATTCTTTGTTTCTCATTTTTAGGTTTTGATGCAGTAACTACATTTTCAGAAGAGACACCAAACGCGGAGAAAACAATTCCTCGAGCTATTTTTCTTACTGCTTTAATTGGTGGAGTTTTATTCATTACTACTACGTATTTTACACAGTCTATTTTTCCAGATACATCTGTATTTAAAGATAAAGAATCAGCGTCTCCAGAAATCGCGCTATATGTTGGAGGAAAACTATTTCAAGCTTTCTTTTTAGTAGGAACGCTTATGGGGACACTTGCGTCTGGTTTAGCTTCTCATACAAGTGTATCCAGATTATTGTACGTTATGGGGCGAGACAATGTAATTCCGAAGAAAATATTCGGATACATTCATCCCCGCTGGAGAACTCCAGTATATAACATTGTTATTGTAGGAATTATTTCGCTCTCCGCTATATTCATTGATTTAGAAACGGCAGCATCTCTTATTAATTTTGGAGCGCTTATTGCATTTACATTTGTTAATTTATCTGTAATTTCCTACTATGTAATTAAGAAAAAAAGATATAAAACGATAAAAGATTGTTTAAATTTCTTAGTTATGCCTATTTTAGGTGCTGGTACTGTAGCAGTACTATGGTTTAACCTCAATATTCATTCACTTATTCTAGGGCTTTGCTGGGCTACTATTGGAATTGGGTACCTTCTATATATTACAAATATGTTCCGTTCAGCTCCTCCGCAAATGCATTTTGAAGAAGTACAGGAAGTGTAAAACACAAAAGACATCGGATAAATTTCGATGTCTTTTGTGTTTTATATTTGGTAATCATGCAGTATTGCATAAGTCATTCAAAGATTCATAAGTAAAGGGGATAACAAGATAGGATTAACATAGTATTTTCACTTGGCACGATTATTGCTTTGTACAATTAGTAAAAATATAAAGAGGGGTGTTATCGTGCCGATTCAATCAGAAAAGCATACAAATACAGTTGAAGTTGAAAATCCTTTAGAGGAATTTCAAGCTATATTAAAAGAGGCGCTTCATTTTTTAAGTTATCCAGACGAAGTATTCGAATTTCTGAAAAAACCGATGCGTTTTTTAGAAGTAAGCATTCCTGTTCGCATGGATGATGGAACAACAAAGGTATTTCAAGGGTATCGCGCTCAGCATAACGACGCAGCAGGGCCAACAAAAGGTGGTATTAGATTTCATCCAGATGTTACGGCAGAAGAAGTAAAAGCACTTGCTGGCTGGATGAGCTTGAAATGTGGAGTGACAGGACTGCCATATGGAGGCGCAAAGGGCGGGATTATTTGTAATCCACAGGAGTTGAGTTTTAGAGAACTAGAGTTACTGAGTCGTGGGTATGTAAGAGCAGTAAGTCAAATTGTGGGACCGACGAAAGATATTCCGGCACCTGATATGTATACAAATGCGCAAATTATGGCTTGGATGCTAGATGAATATGACCATATTAGGGAGTTTGACTCTCCAGGCTTTATAACCGGGAAGCCATTAATGTTAGGAGGATCACAAGGACGGGAAACAGCAACTTCTAAAGGTGTATTGTATACACTTCAGTTAGTAAGTGAGTTAAAACAAATTCCTTTGCAAAATATGCGAGTTATTATTCAAGGGTTTGGGAATGTTGGAGGTTATTTGGCGAAATATTTATATGATATTGGTGTGAAAGTAGTCGGGGTATCAGATGCTATAGGAGGAATTTATAATCCAGACGGTCTAGATGTTCCTTATTTACTAGAAAACAGAGATTCTTTCGGTGTAGTATCGAATCTCTTTAGTAAAACAATTTCTAATCAGGAGTTGTTAGAAAAAGAATGTGATGTACTCATTCCGGCGGCAATTGGAGGAGTCATTACAAAGCATAATGCAGGAAAGCTTGGATGTAAGATTATCATTGAGGCTGCAAATGGACCAACAACAAAAGAGGCGATAACTATGTTAGAGGAAAAGGGAATTTTGGTTGTTCCAGATATTTTAGCAAACTCTGGTGGCGTGATTGTTTCATATTTTGAATGGTGTCAAAATAACCAAGGATATTACTGGACGGAGCAATATGTTGATCAATGTTTAAAGGAGAAAATTACATCTAGTTTTTCTAACGTACTTGATACTTCTAAATGCTTTGGAGTAAATATGAAAATTGCTGCTTATATTGAAGGGGTTCGCAAGATTGTAGAAGCATCGCGCCTAAGAGGTTGGTTGCATTTTTAACCTAAAGGGAGGGCTAAAATGAAACTGGATATTTTATTAGAAGAAGTGGAGAGACAACAAATCAGTTATTACTGTATTGTGTCGAATAGTCATCGTTACGATATAGCTGTTACGTATTCACAACAGTTTCTTGGAAAAGCAATGGTTACCTCAATTCAAAATGGGAGAATGGTTTTATTAAGCCAAGAAGATATTGGAGAGGAACAATATTGGGCAACAAGGCTAGGAATTGAGGTAGAGGACATAGAGGAGTTTCAAAGCTTTTTCTATATGATTCTTCAGTCACAAAGGTTAGAAGAACAATATTAATAGAATAAAAGAAAGGGATGATTGATTATGTATTATGATATTATTACGAGTCCGTGTTATGGAATAATTGAAAAAGTGTCTATTAATAAGGATTCTCGAGTTTATGAATGGGAGCCATTATTTTCTATTAAAGATATGAATGGTAAACTGGAAGTAATTAAGATGGGATGTAGTGGAGAAGTTCAATCTTTAGAAGTAGAGGCAGGCGATAAAGTAATTCCAGGTATGGTATTAGCGTATATTCAAGAAGACCTTTTCGTTAGTGGTAGCGATTAATGATAGAACAATGAGGAAGATGGAGGCACTCATCTTCCTTTTTTTATTAAATAAAGGAAAAAAAGTTTATTATCAGATTAATTAAAAAAATCTGCATTTAATGATACAATACAAATTAAGTAGTCCAAAGGAGGAATAGCAGAATGTTTTCCATTGCTCGTAATAAAATTAGACCCATTGTTTCTCTACCTATCGATCAATCCGAAAAGGAACGGAATATAGATGTTGAAAATATAAAAGAACCTTTTCTATTTTTAAAAAGAGGAGAGAAATTATTTGCATACGTTCATGTCAAGGATCTGCTATCAAACAGTAAGGAGTTAAATTCCAAGGCGTTGCTTTCAAATGCAGTTTCGCTAGATACAATATGTTATCTTAGTAAAAATATTTCTTTAACAGCTCTTTTTCAAATTATTGGAGCGCCGATTGCCATAGTGAAAAATGAAATGGATGAGTTAATAGGATATATAAGAAGAGAAGATATTTTTGCAGAACTATTTAAACAAGAAAATCAGAGTGTTGATATATTGAAAATTATTTTAACGTCTATTCCGATGGGGATTTTTGTAGTAGACCGTGAAAAGAAAATTGTAAATTGCAATGAATCTGGTTTGAAGATGATTAAATCTACACCTGAAAAAGTGATGAATGTACCAGCGGAACAAATTTTTAATGAAGAACAAATTAATAGCGTATTTGCAACGGGAAAGACAATTTTGAATCAATTACAAATCACAAATGAGATGGGGGTATTAGTTGACTACAGTCCTATTCCAAACTTTGATCAAAGCATTGAAGGAATGGTTATTATCGTACAAGATTTGCCGATGGTTGAGGACATGGCGATGGAAATTGAATATATAAAGGATTTAAATAAAGATTTACATGCAATCTTGTCTAGTATTTATGATGAAATATTAGTTGTTAATCATAAAGGGGAATTAATTCGTTACAGTGAAACCGTTATCAATGATTTTTGGGGGAGTAATTTGAAAGATCTTTTAGGAAAAAATCTTTTAGACTTAGAAAAGAAAGGATTATTTAGTCCATCTGTCACACGATTAGTGCTGGAACAACAAAAAAAGGTATCAGTTGTACAAGAAACAAAAAGCGGAAGAAAAATATTGGCAGTTGGAAATCCTGTATTTAATGAAAACGGAGAGCTTCACCGCATTATTATTGCCTCAAGAGATATTACAGAAGCAACGAGATTGAAGACGGAATTACATGAAATAAAGAAGATATCAGAGCAATATAAGAAAGAATTAGATGATTTTAAAAATAAAGATCGTTTTCTTAAGAAGCTTATTTACTGTAGTCCGAAAATGGAGCAAATTATTAACCAAGCTAAAAAAATAGCAGATTTTTCTTCCAACGTTCTTATTTCTGGAGAATCTGGTGTCGGAAAAGAAGTAATTGCCCAGGCAATTCATCAACTTGGAAACAGATCTTCAAAGCCATTTTTAAAATTAAATTGTGGTGCAATTCCAGAAACTTTGTTAGAAAGTGAATTATTTGGTTATACGAAAGGTGCTTTTACAGGAGCCGATAAAAATGGAAAAGAAGGATATTTTAAGCGAGCTGATCAAGGTATTTTATTTTTAGATGAAATTGGAGAAATGCCTTTACATTTGCAAGTGAAATTACTTAGAGTTCTACAAGAACAAGAGGTAATTCCTATCGGAAGTACAATACCTATGAAAATAAATGTGCAAATCATTGCTGCTACAAATAAGAGTCTTGAAAAGATGGTAGAGGCAGGAACGTTCCGTGAAGATTTATTTTATCGCTTAAATGTAATTCCATTGGAAGTTCCTCCTCTACGAGAGAGAATGGAAGATGTTCCAGTACTTGCCTTTCATTTTTTACAACAGTTAAATGAAAAATATAATAAAAATTATCATCTAACTCCGGATGCACTTAACTTACTAGAGTTTTATTCATGGCCAGGAAATGTACGTGAATTACAAAATATGATTGAACGTTTAGTAGTATCAGCAGATGATCCGGTAATTGAAGCTGAGTTTGTTAGTAAGTTTTTAACACCTGGCTATGATTTTAAAAAATCAAAACCAGTTATTACAAGAGTATTACCGTTACAAGAAGCACTACATTCTGTAGAAGAACAATTGATTTTACTTGCAATGAAGCAGTATAAAACAACGACTAAGGCTGCAAAAGCTCTTGGAATCAGCCAATCTTCAGTGAGTCGTAAATATCAAAAGATTGTTAGTGAAAAAGAGATAGCGGCTGATATCATCTCATATTCCTAAAAAAGGAGAAGGTCACATAGACTTCTCCTTTTTGTGTGCGCACAGCATGTACATATTCTCTGGGATTCAAGTCCCGAGTGGTGAAGGCGGTAGCGGAAATGATTAAAGTCTCACTTTATGCAAAATGGAATAGTGTATGCGGAAATGCATAAAATGTTTGTTATTTTTAAGAAAATAGTCAGTTTATCCCGCTATTTGTGGGCAGTAAAACTCCCACCTCAAAATTCAGGTGGAGCAAAGAATTTAGGTTGGAGCCCTGCTGCCCGTAAACGCCGGATTGGTGAGGGCTGATAATCAGTGGGGATGAACAAAACCCTCACTGATTAAAGTTTCACTTTATGTATGATTCTTTTGAATTTTAAATATTGGCATGAAATTTGCTTATAAATATATAAACAATCGATAAAGGGGGATTCAATATAGTGCTAGATTTAAAAATGTATGTAAACGGTGAATGGAGAGACTCTAGTAACCAAGAAAAAAGGATGATTATTAACCCTGCGAATGGCAAGGGTATAGCATATGCACCTGAGGGAACGATTGAGGATGCAAAATACGCAATAGAAGTGGCAAGAGCGGCTTTTGATAGCGGAATTTGGTCAGAAACATCTACTGCTGAAAGGGCATCATATTTATTTAAAATAGCAGATGAAATTGATAAAAATATGGAAGAATTAGTATACCTTGAAACAATGGATAATGGAAAAACATACCGTGAGGCAGAAGGAGATATTGGAGATGCAGCGGCTTGTTTTCGCTATTATGCCGGATTGATTACAAAGCCAGATGGTCAAACATATCATGTAGCCGATCCGATGCAAGCGATGGTTGTAAGAGAGCCAGTTGGTGTTTGTGGATTAATTGTTCCATGGAATTATCCGCTATTGATGAGTGTATGGAAAATAGCACCTGCTTTAGCAGCTGGAAATACAATTGTGTTTAAACCTTCTGAAGTGACGCCAATTACTGCGACAAAGCTATTCGAAATCCTTGAAAAAGTAGGGCTACCAAAAGGTGTTGCCAATATGGTAATGGGGGCTGGTCCAATAGTAGGGAATGAAATTGCAGCGAGTCATAAAGTGGATATGATTTCCTTTACAGGTGGAACAAAAACAGGTAAGCACATTATGAGAACGGCAGCAGATAATATGAAAAAGATTTCGCTAGAGCTTGGAGGCAAATCACCAAATATTATTTTTGCAGATGCAGATTTTGAAACGGCGATTGATTATGCACTATTTGGTATTTATGCAGGTAGCGGACAAGTATGTTCAGCAGGATCGAGAATCCTTGTTGAAGAAAGCGTTTACGATAAATTTGTTAATAGTTTTGTAGAGAGAGCGCAGCAAATTAACGTTGGGCCTGGTGATAATCCTGAATCAGAAATGGGACCACTTGTAAGTCAAGAACATATGGAAAAAGTATTACGCTACATTGAAATTGGGAAAGACGAAGGCGCAGACATTGCTTGTGGAGGTAAGCGAATACTGACAGATGGAAAAGATGAGGGTTTCTTTATTGAACCAACGGTCTTTGTTAATGTAAAACCTGATATGCGCATTGTCCAGGAAGAAATCTTCGGTCCTGTTGTAGTAATTCAAAAGTTTAAAACTGAACAGGAAGCAATTGAGTTAGCAAACGGTACGGATTATGGCTTAGCTGGAGGGGTATTTACTGTTGATGGTGCGAAAGCAATGCGTGTAATTCGCAAGCTTCGCGCAGGAATTACGTGGATTAATAGCTATCATCCAACATACAATGAGGCGCCTTGGGGCGGATATAAGCAAAGTGGTATAGGTCGTAGTCTAGGAACGTTTGGTTTAGAAGAATTTCAAGAAATTAAGCAGATTAATATAAATCTAGAAGTAGAACCTATTGGTTGGTTTGCAAATAAAAAAAATGTAGAGGTGAATTAGATGGAAACGAACGTGAAAAATAAATTGAATGAGAAAGAATTAAATGTAAATGAGTATATTACGAAAGTACTACAGTTAATTGAAAAAGAAAAAGTATCTGAAGAAGAGGCAAATTGGATTCAAAAAGAAACAGTAGACGGATTTAGAGAGCATGTGAATCCTGGTTTTCTTGCTTATAGAAAAACAGTAACAAAAGATGGACAATTTGCAGCAGTAGAATGGTCTGATGAAGGATCTTGTTTTATGGATATTAATGGTAAGAAATACATTGACTGTTTAGGTGGATTCGGAATTTATAATGTTGGTCACCGTAATCCGAAAGTAGTAAAAGCTGTAACAGATCAATTAAAGCGTCAAGCATTGCACAGTCAGGATTTACTAGATCCACTTCGAGCGATTCTTGCAAAGATTTTAGCGGATATTACACCTGGTGATTTGAAATATGCCTTCTTCACAAATAGTGGAACAGAAAGTGTAGAGGCAGCATTAAAACTAGCAAAAATGTATAGTGAACGAACAACTTTCATTTCTACAACTCGTGCTTTCCATGGTAAGAGCCTTGGTGCTTTATCTGGGACGGCAAAAGGAATGTTCCGTAAGCCATTTTTACCATTAATTCCGGGTTTCCGTCATGTCCCATTTGGCGATATTGATATGATGAGAAAAACATTTGAGACATGTGCATTAGTAGGAGAAGATGTTGCAGCAGTTATTTTGGAGCCAATTCAAGGGGAGGGCGGCATTATTTTACCTCCAGAAAATTATTTGAAACAAGTGCGAGAGCTTTGCGATGAGTTTGATTCGCTCCTTATTTTCGATGAAGTACAAACTGGAATGGGCCGTACAGGAAAAATGTTTGCAGCAGATTTATATGATGTTGTGCCGGATATTATTTGTCTTGCGAAAGCGTTTGGTGGAGGTGTAATGCCAGCGGGAGCTATTGTTGCGAAAGAAAAAGTATTCCAAAGTTGGTTTGAAAATCCATTTATGCATACAACAACGTTTGGCGGGAATCCTCTCGCATGTGCTGCTGCAATTGCAACAATCCATGTGTTATTGGAAGAAAAATTACCAGAACGTGCTGCTGAAGTTGGGGCGTATTTCTTAAATGGATTGAAACAAGCAGCAGAAGGACACGAGGATAAAATCTTTGAAATTCGTGGTCAAGGTTTAATGATTGGTATTGAATTCCATAAAGACGAGATTGGTTACGAAGTGTCAAAGGCAATGTTTGATCAAGGTATTCTCGTTGCGGGAACATTAATTAACTCAAAAACAATTCGTATTGAACCATCCCTTACAATTAGTTATGAAGAAGTAGATACAGTGATTAATACGTTTAAATCCGTGCTAAATCAAGTAAAATGAATTTAAATTCAAACAAGTAATATATTTATATGTTATTACAAAAAGGCAGTGTAACGAAAAGTTACACTGCCTTTTTATTACATTTTTAATTGGAAGTATTTACATGACGTTTGTCTTAGTGTACTATTTAACTAACACACTAAGACAGGAGGGGAGAAATGAAAATCGAGTTTTCTCCAAACACACCAATTTACATTCAAGTAATGGAATACATAAAAAAAGAAATTGTAACGGGTCATTTATTGCCTGGCGATAAAATTCCCTCTGTACGTGAATTAGCGAGTGAATTACAAGTAAATCCAAATACGATTCAACGTACATTTCAAGAACTAGAGCGGGATGGAGTTGTTGTAACGCGTAGAGGAATGGGACGATATGTAACGAATGAAGGGGAGAAAATTATGGAGCTGCGAAAAGATATGGCGAGAGAATTACTTCATTCTTTTATAGATGGAATGGACAATTTAGGTTTTTCAGAAGAAGAAATTGTTACAATCCTTCGTTCTTCATTACATGAGAAAAGGGAGGAGAGCGAATGACAGAGTTATTAAAAATAGAAAACTTATGGAAGCGGTACGGATTAAAAGCAGTGATCCGTGAGTTAAATATAGAGATTACAGAAGGAAAAATTGTTGGGCTTGTTGGGGATAACGGAAGTGGGAAAACAACGTTATTGAAAATGATTGCAGGCCTGCAGCATCCTTCAGAAGGTAGTATAGCAATTAACGGTAAAAAAGTAGGATTAGAGACGAAAGAAATCGTTTCATTTATGTCTGATAAGCCAGTTTTTGATGATTGGATGACTGTAAAAGATGCTTTATTTTTCTATCGAGATTTTTATAAAGATTTTGATATTCAAAAAGCAGTAGATACGATTGCGGAATTTAAAATACCGTTAGAAGAAAAAATTACAGCATTATCAAAAGGGATGGTGGAAAAGCTTCAAATTATTTTAACGTTTTCTCGAAAAGCGAAGTTATATGTACTGGATGAACCACTTGGCGGGATTGATCTAGTTTCTAGAGAGCACGTATTAGATCTCATTCTACAATTTTATAGAGAAGATTGTACAATACTAATCTCAACTCATTTAATAAATGAAGTTGAAAATATTTTTGATGAAGTAGTCTTTTTAAAAGATGGAGAAATTGTACTTCACGAAAATGTAGAAGAGTTACGTTTTCAGAGAGGAAAAGCTGTCACGGATGTGTTTAAGGAGGTGTTTAGAAGGTGAAGTCGAGCATAATATATATGTACAATGTAAATAAAAGGCAAATTATTATTTCATTGTTATCATTTATATTCGTTGTAGCTGTAGCTTTCGTAAGTTTGGGGAATTATATTAAGCAAGAATCAGGAGAGGTAAGGCAAACAATTATAGTTGGTTTGGTTATCCTAGTATATATAATCTTTTTAGCATTGATATTTATTCAGGCATTTTCTGCATTTGGAAAAATGACTGAAAGCACATTATTTCGGTTAACACCGATATCAGGTAAAAAAATTGTTTTAGCAATATTGTTATATACTGCAATTGGTTTATTTATTTTTGAAGTAATAGGTTCTATTTTTTTATATAGTATTTCTATGAAAATAATAAAAGGTACAGAGCTCTATGAAGTGTTATTTACCCAAAGTGTATTAAATCCATTAAAGCACCTATTTAGTACTATTATATATATATTTAATTTTTCTAGTATATTGCTTGTTTTGCTTTTTGTAGTAGCTAGCGTTAAAGTGTTTTCTTTGAAAAAGAAGAAGTTAGAATATCCAATTATATTTTTCTTATTTTTAATAGTAACAAAAGTATTGGGAACTATATACGGAATGTTGGGCGGTCTTGCTCCTACAGCGTCTTTAATAACAAAGTTAGTGTATATAGATGAATCATCAGGAGCAAATGTGCTGCTCTATCAAGAAAAACTTATGAATATATATAGTATTTGTTTTTCTGTCGGAGTATTTATTTTACTTGTTTATATAACAGGTCGCATAATCGACAAAAAACTAGAAGTCTAAAGGAGGAATCAGCATTGGGAAACGTAGTAGTAAAATTAGAAAATGTTCGAAAAAGAATTGGTGGAACGGAAATTATTCGCGGTTTATCATTTGAAGTTCAAGAAGGAGAAGTGTACGGTTTCCTTGGACCAAATGGAAGTGGTAAGACGACGACGATCCGGATGATGACAGGTCTTATATCAATGACAGAAGGCGATATTACAATTTGTGGTCATAGCATTCGTACGGAGCGTGAAAAGGCGTTAGAGCAAATTGGCGCAATTGTAGAAAATCCTGAGCTATATGATTATATGACAGGTATGCAGAACTTAAAGCAGTTTGCAAACATGGCAATTACCCCAATTAGTAAAGAGCGCATCGCTGAAATTGTAAAGCTTGTTGAATTAGAGCATGCCATTCATAAAAAGGTAAAAACATACTCACTTGGTATGAAACAGCGTTTAGGAATTGCACAGGCGTTACTTCATCAGCCGAAAATATTAATTTTAGATGAACCGACAAATGGATTAGATCCAGCTGGTATTCGCCAAATTCGTGATTATTTACAACGATTAGCGAAAGAAGAAAATATTGCGGTCATTGTATCAAGTCATTTATTAAGTGAGATTGAATTAATGTGTGATCGCGTTGTTATTATAAAGCAAGGTGAGTTTGTACAAGAGTATAACTTACATGAACAAGCGAAAGATGATGAAACAGTTGTAGTTGTATTTGAAGTAGGTCAAGTTCAGAAAGCGAACGAAATTATTAAAGGGAAAGTACAAGGAAATGTAATTGTGACATCTATAATGAAAGAAGAGATTCCGCAAATTGTAAAACAGTTAGTGCATGCTGATGTACTTGTGTACGGTGTGACAGTTCAAAATAAAACGTTAGAGGATGAGTTCTTAGCGATTACAGGGGGAGTGAAAGCGTAATGTTTAAATTAATTCAAAATGAATTTTTGAAGTTACATGCGAAAAAAGGTATGTACATTTTAATAGGTGTAATTACAGCATTGGAGATTTTAGGAGTTTTAGGGATGCTGAAATGGGGAGGAGGAAATGAGTTTAAAGGATCATATTTCGATTTTGTAAGCTCAGAGATTGGTTTAATTATCTTATTTGCAACAATTTTTGGAATCACGATTGCTTCTCGTACAATTACTGATGAGTTTCAAAAAGGTACAATTAAGCAGTTATTAATCCGTCCGAGAAAACGAATTATAGTTTTGTTCTCTAAATATATTACAGTGTTACTTACTATATTATTTATCATATTTGCTAGCACGTTAATCGCAATGATTATTGGCGGAATTGTAATGGATGGTAGTAAAACTGAATTAACATTAGGAATTGTATTAAAAACAATTGTATATCAACTTTTATCACCATTTTTCTTTGCAACGCTTGCATTTTTCTTAGCAAACGTATTTAGAAATTCTGTATTACCATTAATTATTACGATGTTCCTGTTTTTCTTACAAGGAGTAATTAATATGGTACTAATGATGTTTGCAAAAGGTGTAGCGAAATTTGTTGTGTTCTTCCATTTAAATTTAAGTGTTTACGATAGCAATAAATTAGTTAGTGGTGGAATGGAACCACCATTTACAGAATTTACGTTTACAACTTCATTATTACTTGTAGTTGTATACTTTGCTGTATTACTTGTAGCATCAAGTGTATTATTCCAAAAACGTGACGTATTATAATAGAGAAAATCCCCGTGTTAACGGGGATTTTTATTACATAACGCTCTCCTAGATTTTAACTGGAAGAACAGTAATACGGTATTTTAAGAGATATGTTGTTTGAAATTATTTGAGAAAAATAGGAAGATTTTCAACTATATTCATATTATAATTTAGTTATCCGACCATTTATCCCGCATTAACGGGCAGTAAGACCCTCACCTCAAAATTCAGCGAAAGAAAAGAAGTTAGGTGGGGAATCAACTGCCCGTAAAAGCCCGATTGGTGAGGGCTGATTAAAGTTTCACTTTATTTTTACTATCTCTGGAGGTGTTCAATATGCAATATGCATTTTCACGTATAAGGCTACGTAGTTTTTTTGGATGGATGATTATAGGGATATTCCTAACGATGATTCCATTAAGTTTATCAGGAGCTTCTGACAATACGATAGAGTTCATGTCACAAATATCAATATTTTTCGTATTTCCACTATTGTGGCTATATTTAAAAACAAGTAAAAATAATGTTGTTTTTAAAAGTTTTTTTGATAAGCCCAGCCGGTTACATTGGGGGTTAATTATATTAGCAACGATAATGGGAATGATTTTTTCAGTCGGTATATCCCAAATTCAATTCTATATATTAGCACATACTTTACCTGATTTCTTAATTATTATGTTAGAAGACGGAAATGTTATTAATACGAGTAACATATATATGACGATATTTACTTTCATTTCAGCATGTGTATTAGCACCTATTATGGAAGAAGTTATATTTAGGGGCTTCTTTTTACAGCGAATGGCTTATAAATGGGGGATTAAACGAGCGGTTATTATATCCTCTCTGATTTTTGGACTAGGACATTTTGATGTTATCGGTGCTTTCATGTTCGGTGTTATTATGTGCCTTCTATACATAAAGACAAAAAATATATGGACGAATATTGCTGTGCACGCTCTTAATAATTTGATTGCGACAAGTATACAATTTGTAAGTGGAGAGGGAAGTGATGCAATCTCAATTACGGAATTGCAGGCACAAAGTAATTTATGGATTGGTATTGGCCTTGCGGTTGTTGGGTTACTGTGGTTAATTCCTTACATTTGGAAACAATGGCGTACAGTAAAAGAAGTTGGTGTGCCACCTGTTCGCTTCATAGACGAAGAAAAAGTCGTGAATACATCAGAAGAAAATGAAATATATAGCCAAGTGATCGTAACGGATAGATTAATGGCTGTAGAACTATCAGATGAAGCTGTAAATAAGCTTCGGTTAGAGGAAAATGATTATGTAACAGTTTCTGTAGAAGAAGATAAAATTATAATAAAGAAAGCACATGATAGATAATTAAAAAGTAGCTCGCTAGGAGCTACTTTTTAATTTGTAATAATTTCTACACGAAAATTATTACCGTTCTTTACATATTTTATATCTGTAACAGTGCGGACTGTTTTTAAAAGCTCCACTTTTTCACCAATTCGAGGGATGGTCGGAACATTGTCCCAAATACCAAGCAAGTCGTCTAATTGTGCCGTTTTTTCATAAAACCAGATTTTCAATGTAAAGCCCCTTTCTCGAACTTTATGTATTTTAATACATAATATATTATTTTTATTCTTATTGTAAGGGGTTTTTTAATATTTTATGAATAAAAATAAATTAAACTTCTGGGAAGATATGTTCAATATCCGGAGTAAGAGATACTTCTGATAATACGATATGAGAAACTGTCGTTGCATATGAAGAAACATCATTAATAAATTCTTCAAGTTCTACGAGTGAAGGAACAGAAATTTTTACAATATAGCATAAGCTTCCTGTTACTCGGTAACAAAAACTTGCAGATGGATAAGACTGAATAAACTGTTGCATACGTGTTGTATCACCATTTTTTAAAGTAATTTCTAAAATGCAATCTAAAACGAGTCCAGCTTTCTTATAATCGATATCGATTGTGTATTTTTGAATAACGCCTTCACTTTCGAGTTTACGAACACGTTCTGTAGTAGACGGAGCGGATAAGTTTACTCGTTTTGCTAATTCGCGCATGGAAAGGCGACTATCATTATATAATTCATTTAAAATTTTTCGATCAACACGGTCTAGTTGCATTTGTAAATAAACCTCCAGTGAAATGATATTTTTTGTAAAGGAAAAATATAAATTAAGATTCATATGAAATGTAAAGTGAACTTTATTTATTTTACAATAAAACAGAAGGAAATAGGAGGGGAAATGATGGAGAGGATTTCATTATCAAATGTAGGAGATACAAAGTTTCAAAAGTTATTAGGTCATAATCCGGATATATTACATTCGTGGAGTGCGTTAGAGGATACAATGTACAATAAAGGAACTCTTTCAGCAGAGTTGAAGGAGCAAGTGAGACGAACATTAGCGTATGGGAATGAATGTCCATACTGTATGGCAAAGGGAAGACCTGATGATATGCAAAAGGTAGAAGAAATTAGTGTAGCAGTTACTTTTGCACATACATTTGTCCATGACCGAAAGGCGATAAATGATAATATGTTTCATGTCTTAAAACAATATTGGACGGAAAAAGAAATTGTAGAGCCTTGCACGTATATTTGTTTTATTACTGCGTCGCAGCAACTTGGTTTTCTGTTTCAATTACAGCCCAATTAAATAGGAGGATAGTATGCTTAATCAAGTAGCACTTCTAATCATTGATGTACAAGAAGCATTCAACTTGCCGTACTGGGGCATGAGGAATAACCTTTTCGCGGAAGAAAATATGAAAAGTTTGTTAGAAGAGTGGAGAAAAAGGAAACTACCAGTTTTTCATATTCAACATGTAAATAAAGAAGATGTTCAGTCGATGTTTTATCAATATGCGGAAACGGTGAATTTTAAGGAAGAAGTGAAACCACTGCCAGATGAGGTGATTATTCAGAAATCTGTTAATAGCGCGTTCATTGGGACAAATTTAGAAGAACAATTAAGAGAGCAAAAATGTAATACTGTAGTGATTGTAGGATTAACAACAAATCATTGTGTGGAGACTACAACACGGATGGCAGGTAATTTAGGATTTACAACGTATTTAGTGAGCGATGCGACGGCTACATTCAATCGTAAAGGTCTGGACGGGATAGAGTATAGTGCAGAGGACATTCACAATATGACACTTGTAAACTTACATGATGAATTTGCTAAAATCGTTATGACTGAAGATGTTTTAAAATTATTTTAAGAAAATAATTGCGGAATTATGTAGAAAAAAATAAGAATATTTCGTATAATCTAAGTATAATCATTTTGAAAATAGGGGTGGCATCATATGAAGCAAATTCCAGTAAAGAAAATAGAAGAAGTACTCGTTTTAGCGGGAGAGGATAAACAAAAGCAAAAGGAATTTTATGAATTGCTCTTAACAACGGAGTTTTATGTTGCTGGTTCATTAGAAGCAGAGGACGGGGCAACAGAAGGCACACTTCGTTTGCGTCATTTCCAAGGAGAGGACAGATGGATCGTTCCATTCTTTACGCAATTGGAATTTGTAAAAGATGTGTTGCCAGAAGGGACACCCCTTATTACGATACGTGGAAAAGAATTATTTGGTAGCATCGAGAAAGATGCGACAGCTGTATTAAATGTTGGAACAGATATGAGTAAAACATTTATTCCAGAAGAAATCGCAGATATCGCATCTGGACGAATCTTTAATTATTATAAGTAAAAGGAAAAGCTTAGTAGCTTTTCCTTTTTAATTTGAACAAGGAGTGGCTATACCAGTAGAAATAGAAACAGTTTTGTTATTTGTATTTATTGTTGCTGTAGCTCCGAGGGGAATACCGATATTTGGGCTTATATGTCCAATTGGTAAACCGAATAGCACAGGTATATTATATGGTGTGAAATATTCATATAATATTGTTTGCAATGATTGGGATGGTTTAGAAGGGTTGCAGTCGTGACAACTTGTAAAAATTACGCCACTGCATTCATTAAACTGTCCAGATAAAAGTAGTTGATTTAACATCCGGTCAATGCGGTACGGTTCTTCACCAATATCTTCAAGCAATAAAAGTTTATTTGCCGTATTTATCTCATAGGGCGAGCCAATTATACTTGTTAATACAGTTAAATTCCCTCCAACTAATGTGCCTGTAACTGTACATGGAGAGGTAGGTACGATACATTCTGATGCATATAAGATAGATGAATACGGATGGAAAAGTTGATTGAAAGAAGATAAAGAGAGAGAATCTATACCTTTGCCTAATTCTTCAATCATTGGGCCATGAAAAGTAACCAGCTCCGCATAACGTGAAAAAGCGATATGCAAAGCCGTAATATCGCTATATCCCCAAAAAATTTTTGGATTCTGTTGAATAATTTCATATTGAATGTAAGGGAGAAGGCGAGCGCTTCCGTAACCACCCCGTGCACAAAAAACCGCTTTGACCTCAGTATTTGCAAATGCTTCATGTATATCATCAAGACGAACTTGATCACTTCCAGCTAAATATCCATATTTTTCATAAACACTCTTTCCAATTATTACGGATAATCCCATCTCTTTTAATACTTTCACGCCTTTTAAAACATTTTCGGACGTTGGTGGGCCTGATGGAGCGATAACCATTACAGTGTCACCTTGTTTTAATGCATTTGGATAAATCATTGTATTCCCTCCTTCTCTTTCAATATATTCGCGTAGTGATGGTTCAATCCTTGTAAAAGAAGGAGAAAGTATGTCATATAAAGAAGGTATAAGGAAAGTAGGAGGGGAAAAGATGTTTACAAGCCGAGTTACAGAGATCTTACAAGTGAAAAATCCTATTATTCAAGCGGGGATGGCAGGTGCTATTACAACGCCAGAGCTCGTTGCAGCTGTAAGTAATGGCGGAGGGTTAGGTACGCTTGGAGCTGGCTATATGGGCCCAGAAAAAATTCGTGAAGCTATTTATAAGATAAGGGAGTTAACAGATAAACCATTTGGTGTTAATTTACTTTTAACAAAAGAGATAAAGATAGAAGAAGAAAAGGTAAAAGAGGCGAACGTATTACTTGAAGCGGTGAATAGAGAACTAGGTATAGAGGGAGAGCAGGCGCTAAAGCTGCCGAAAAGCTATAAAGCGCAATTACAAGTACTACTAGAGGAAAAGGTACCAGTCGTTAGTTTTGCATTTCAAACGTTAGAAAAAGAAGAAATAGATGATTTGAAAAGGGAAGGGATAAAAGTTATCGGAACAGCTACCCATGTAGCGGAAGCGAAAGCACTTGCTAAGTTAGGGGTAGATATTATCGTCGGGCAAGGTAGCGAGGCAGGAGGGCATAGAGGAACGTTTATCGGGAAAGAACGTGAAGCTATGATTGGTACGTTTGCGTTAATTCCACAATTAGTAGCAGCAGTACCTCATATTCCGATTGTCGCAGCAGGTGGTGTAATGAACGGACAAGGGCTTGTTGCGGCATTTGCGTTAGGGGCAGAAGCTGTTCAAATGGGATCAGCCTTTTTAACGAGTGAAGAAAGTATTACACATGATGCACATAAAGAGGCCGTATTACAAAGTACAGATACGAGTACAACTGTAACCCGTGCGTTTTCGGGGAAATATGCACGGGGTATTCGTAATGAATTTATAGAGAGACATGAAGAAAAAGAAGAAGGGCTTCCGATGTATCCAGTACAAAATGTATTAACTTCTAAAATACGCCAAGAAGCAGCGAAGCAAAATAAGAGAGAGTATATGTCGCTTTGGGCGGGACAAGCATCATCATTAGCACGAATAGAGCCAGCTCAGCACGTAGTGGAGCGGGTTATGAAAGAAGTAGAAGATGTAATTGAACAATTACAAAATGTATATAGAAAAAGACCACTTGAATAATTCAAGCGGTCTTTTCATTAGTTTGTTTTATAAAATTGTTGGATGGCCTCGTCGATGTAAACCCAGCCTTTCCAACCTAAGTGCATATGATCTTTTAAGAAGTACTTATCATATTCATGATTTGAGAAGTCAGCAATTGGATAGCCAGCTTTCTTAATTTGCTCATGAACTTTATTGTAGTATAATTCGCGTTTTTCTTTCGGGAAGCCAGCGTAATCATACCAAGGACCTTTTACAGGAACAGAAATGAAGAGTGGCTTTGCACCAGATTGTTTTAATAAATCAAGTACAATTTGTAAATCCTCATACTCTGGTGATTGGTCATAAGCATCATTTTTTAAGTAACCTTCACGTTGCTTTAATTTCTTCTTAATTTTGCTATTGAAGTAATCATCTTCGATACCATATTCGTTAGAGCCTGATTCTACTGCGCCTGTTTGATCAGCATGCTTACGAGTTTCTTCCCAGTTCATTTGTTTCAATGATGGATCAAGCGTTTCTTTATGCGGCTTAATATCAAACATTGCTGTAAATAAATCTTTACGATCTAAAATGTTACGATAAATATAAGCGAAAGGTTTAGCAGCAAGTGCTTTTACTTTATACTTTGTATCATCGTAGGCGATACCTTCAAGCGAAATTTTTAGTAAAGTTTCTTTTTTTACAATCTCAAAGTTTAATAAACGCTTCGCAATTTGTTTTTTCATTTCAGGTTTTAAATCATCGTTGAAAATGAGGTGGTAACCTTGTTGTTTTGAAAAGTTAGGTGCAAAGTGTGTCTCATCAATACCTTGTGGTACAAACCATTGCGGAGAAAGAACGAATATCATTTTTTTATCTTTCAATTGATCCATTGTAGATGCGAAGTTTAATACATGTACAAGGTCTTGTGTTCCGCCGCGTCCAAGCAGGAATGGTGTGAATCCTTCAGGCTTTACTTTGAAATAGTTCGATGGATGAAAAGCATCCATACGTGCGAATTCCGATGAACCGTACATCGGAAGATATTTCGGATCTGCTAACATCTTTTGCTGTAAAATCATACTTTGAATCTTTTCTTCTTTTAAAGAAGTCGCAGCTTGTTCTACTTTCTCATCACTTAAAAGTGGAAGTAGGAAGCGCGTAGGAATAAGTAAGAATACAGCAAAAAGGGCCAATGCTAAAAGCATCGGACCAAATTTTGCTTTGTTCATCGGATTTCTTCCAACTTCTTAATAACCATATTTGGTGTAGCCCACTCATCACGGTCAAAATCAGAAATAGAAACTTCAATATCTAAACGCTCTTGGAATTCAACTAATAAAGATACTACAGCGAAAGAATCAAGAATACCTTCTTCAAATAATTGAACATCTAAGTTTT
>Ga0209130_1000391_pt1 | contig 48004 bp, 44 predicted proteins | sample AraplaMF_Cvi_mLB_FD_184264 | JGI IMG/M metagenome (GOLD analysis project Ga0209130, IMG submission 184264) | Arabidopsis root microbial communities from the University of North Carolina, USA - plate scrape MF_Cvi_mLB (SPAdes) (version 2) | ecosystem: Host-associated > Plants > Roots > Endosphere...
CACCCGCAGGCAGCGCTTTTTTACTTTGAGCACGTATAATCAAGCATTTACGCCCAACAACAGAAGCATGAAGGTATTTCGCGGACTTCCCAATGCAGCGGCGCGTGCGCCCTGCGCCCTGACGATCGGCAACTTCGACGGTGTCCACCGCGGCCACCAGACGTTGCTGGCGCGCGTGCGCGCGGCCGCTGATCGCCTCGGCCTGGAATCGGCCGTGATGACCTTCGAACCGCATCCGCGCGAATTCTTCGCCCACAAGATGGGCGATCTGTCGAAAGCCCCGCCGCGCATCGCCAACCTGCGCGACAAGCTGCAGGCGCTGGAAAACAATGGCGTCGACCGCGTGATCGTGGAGCACTTCTGCGACGCCTTTGCCGGCCAGTCGCCGCAAGCCTTCGTGGAAAAGGTGCTGGTCGAAGGCCTGCACGTGAAATGGCTGATGGTGGGCGACGATTTCTGCTACGGCGCCAGGCGCGCCGGCAACGTCGCCCTGTTGGCCGAGGCGGGCAAGCAGTACGGCTTTGAAGTCGAAGTGCTGCCGACCGTGCGCAATGGCGAGACCCGCATTTCCTCTTCCGCCGTGCGCAGTGCGCTCTCGGAGGGCGACTTCCCGCATGCGCAGGCGCTGCTGGGCCATCCCTATTCGATTTCCAGCCACGTGATCCACGGTGCCAAGCTGGGACGCGATATCGGCTTCCCGACGCTGAACCTGCGCGTGCCGCACCGCCCTGCCCTCTCGGGCATTTTCATCGTGCAGGTGCATGGACTGGGTTCGCAGCCCCTGCCGGCCGTGGCCAGCCTGGGCGTGCGCCCGACGGTGGAAGACGCCGGGCGCGTGCTGCTGGAAGTCCACGTCTTCGATTTCGCCCAGAACTGCTACGGCAAGGTGGTGCGCGTCGAATTCCTGCAAAAGATACGTGACGAAGAAAAGTTCATTGACCTGCCTACCCTGGTCAAAGCCATCGAGCGCGACGCTGGCCAAGCGCGCGCCTTCTTCGCCGCCAACGCCGTCACCGACCGAATTTAGACGCTGCCCAACTCCGCAAGCGCCTACCGAAACACAAACTTATAGCATTTATCATGTCTGACAACAAACCGAAGAAACAAGAGAGCAAATACCCGGTCAATATGACCGAAACCCCATTCCCGATGCGCGGCGACCTGGCCAAGCGCGAGCCGGGCTGGGTCAAGCAATGGCAGGACAAGAAAATCTACGAACGCGTGCGCAAGGCCGCCAAGGGCCGCCCGAAGTTCGTGCTGCATGACGGTCCGCCATACGCCAACGGCGACATCCACATCGGCCACGCCGTCAACAAGATCCTGAAGGACATCGTCGTGAAGTCGCGCACCCTGGCCGGCTTCGACGCGCCGTACGTGCCGGGCTGGGATTGCCACGGCATGCCGATCGAGATCCAGATCGAAAAACTGTTCGGCAAGAACCTGCCGACCGCCGACGTGCTGACCAAGGCCCGCGCCTACGCGCACGAGCAAGTCGAACGCCAGAAGAAGGACTTCATCCGCCTGGGCGTGCTCGGCGAGTGGGACAATCCTTACCTGACCATGAACTACGGTAACGAAGCCGACGAGCTGCGCGCCCTGGGCAAGCTGCTGGAGAAAGGCTATGTCTACCGCGGCCTGAAGCCGGTCAACTGGTGCTTCGATTGCGGCTCCGCGCTGGCCGAAGCGGAAGTGGAATACCAGAACAAGCGCGACCCGGCGATCGACGTCGGCTTCGCCTTCCACGAACACGACAAGCTGGCAGGCGCCTTCGGCCTGCCTGCCCTGCCGGCCGGCGACGGCTTCGTGGTGATCTGGACCACCACTCCTTGGACCATCCCATCCAACCAGGCCCTGAACATGCACCACGAGGTGACCTACGCGCTGGTGCAGACTGAGCGCGATGGCAAGCCGCTGCTGCTGATCCTGGCGAAAGACCTGGTGGCCTCCTGCCTGGAGCGCTACAAGCTGGAAGGTTCGGTCATCGCCACCGCCACCGGCGACAAGCTGGCCGGCATCGCCTTCAAGCACCCGCTGCACGCACGCGACGCGTTCTACGACCGCCTGTCGCCGGTGTACATCGCCGATTACGTGACCACCGAGAGCGGTACCGGCGTGGTGCACTCCGCCCCAGCCTACGGCCAGGACGACTTTATCTCCTGCAAATCGCACGGCATGAAGGATGACGAAATCCTCAAGCCGGTGATGGGCGACGGCAAATACATCCCTTCCCTGCCGCTGTTCGGCGGCATGAGCATCTGGGAAGCCTCGAAGCCGATCTGCGAAGCGCTGCGCGAAGCCGGCGCCCTGTTCGAACTGAAGATGTTCGACCACAGCTACATGCACTGCTGGCGCCACAAGACCCCTATCGTCTACCGCGCCACCTCGCAGTGGTTCGCCGGCATGGACATCCAGCCGCTGGACGGCGGTTCCACCCTGCGCGAAACCGCGCTGGAAGGCATCGAAGCGACCGAATTCTTCCCTGACTGGGGCAAGGCGCGCCTGCACGGCATGATCGCCAACCGTCCGGACTGGACCCTGTCGCGCCAGCGCCAGTGGGGCGTGCCGATGGCCGTCTTCGTCCACAAGGAAACCGGCGAGCTGCACCCGCGCACCGCTGAACTGCTGGAGCAGGTGGCCAAGCTGATCGAGCAAGGCGGCATCGACGCCTGGCAGGCAGTGGACCCGGCTACCCTGCTGGGCGCAGAAGCCGAGCACTATGTGAAGAACAAGGACACCCTGGACGTGTGGTTCGACTCCGGCTGCACCCACCAAACGGTGCTGCGCGGCTCGCATCCTGAGCAATCGCACTTCCCGGCCGACCTGTACCTGGAAGGCTCGGACCAGCACCGCGGCTGGTTCCACTCCTCACTGCTGACCTCCTCGATGCTGAACGGCCGTCCGCCGTACAAGGCGCTGCTGACCCACGGCTTCGTGGTCGACGGCGAAGGCAAGAAGATGTCGAAGTCGATCGGCAACACCGTCGCGCCGCAGAAAGTGTCCGACACCCTGGGCGCCGACATCCTGCGCCTGTGGGTTGCCGCCACCGACTACACCTCCGAGCTGTCGATCTCCGACGAGATCCTGAAGCGCGTGACTGAGTCCTACCGCCGCATCCGCAACACCCTGCGCTTCCTGCTGGCCAACACCTCGGACTTCGATCCGAAGGCAAACGCCGTGCCGGTGGCCGAGCTGCTGGAAATCGACCGCTATGCGCTGGCCAATATGGCTGCGCTGCAGGCCGACCTGGCGCGCCACTACGAGCGCTACGAGTTCCACCCGGTCGTCTCCAAGCTGCAGAACTTCTGCTCCGAAGACCTGGGCGGCTTCTACCTGGACATCCTGAAAGACCGCCTGTACACCAGCGCCGTCGATTCCAAGGCACGCCGCTCGGCGCAGACCGCGCTGTGGCACATCACCCAGTCGCTGCTGCGCCTGATGGCACCGATCCTGTGCTTCACCGCAGAAGAGGCCTGGGCATCGTTCGCCGGCGAAGAAAGCTTCAAGGCCAGCGACGAAACCATCTACACCCAGACCTGGTGGCAGTTGCCGGAACTGGCCGATGCCGAAGCGCTGATGGCCAAGTACGCGACCATCATCGCCGTGCGTGCCGACGTGACCAAGCAGCTGGAAGAATTGCGCGGCTCCGGCGCGATCGGCTCCTCGCTGCAGGCGGAACTGGAGATCAAGGCTGCCGGTGACAAGTTCAAAGTACTGTCCTCGCTGGATGAGGACCTGAAGTTCATCTTCATCACCTCGCTGGCCAAGGCAGTGGAAGTGGCATCCGAAGCGGAAGAAGCGGTGAACGTGGCTGCATCGACCGCGCAGAAGTGCGAGCGCTGTTGGCACTACCGCGCAGACGTAGGTTCGCACGCCGACCATCCTGGCCTGTGCGGCCGTTGCTACTCCAACCTGTTCGGCGCTGGCGAGTCCCGCAAGTTCGCCTGATATGGCTTTGCCGCCGCGCAGCTGCGCGGCGGCCCTCACCTCGAATCTTCATGGCCACCAAAAAAACCTCCACTTTCAGCAGCAAACCAGCTTCCGGCAGCATGGCACCTTGGCTGGGCATTGCCTTCATCATCATCCTGCTCGACCAGCTTTCCAAGATCACGATCAGCAAGCTGTTCGTGTACGGCGAAGAGAAAGTCATCACCAGCTTCTTCAACCTGGTACTGGCCTACAACAAAGGCGCGGCCTTCAGCTTCCTGGCCAATGAAGGCGGCTGGCAGCGCCATATGTTCACTGCGATTGGCGTCGGCGCAGCGCTGTATATCATCTACCTGCTGAAACGCCACAGCGGCCAGCGCATGTTCTGCTGGGCCCTGTCCCTGATCCTGGGCGGCGCAGTGGGCAATGTGATCGACCGCATCTGGCACGGCCACGTGATCGACTTCCTGGACTTCCACTGGCCATCCTTCGGCCACTTCCCGGCCTTTAACATCGCCGACACCGCCATCTGCATCGGCGCCGCGCTGTTCGTACTGGACGAGCTGCGCCGCGTGAACAAGTAGGAGCCGCATCATGGAACTGACTGGCAAAAAAATCGTCCTCGGCCTGTCCGGCGGCGTTGCCTGTTACAAGGCCGCTGAACTGTGCCGCGCATTGACCAAGGAAGGCGCCTCCGTGCAGGTCGTAATGACCGACGCCGCCACCCACTTCATCACCCCGGTGACGATGCAGGCACTGTCCGGCAAGCCGGTCTTCAGCAGCCAGTGGGACCCGCGCGTGAACAACAATATGGCGCACATCGACGTCACCCGCGACGCCGACGCCATCCTGATCGCGCCCTGCTCCGCCGACTTTATCTTCAAGCTCGCGCACGGCGTCTGCGACGACCTGCTGTCGACCATGTGCCTGGCCCGTCCAAGCCGTGTGCCGCTGCTGATCGCCCCTGCCATGAACGTGGAAATGTGGTCGAATCCGGCCACCCAGCGCAATGTCGGCCAGGTGCGTGAAGACGGCATCACCGTGTTCGGTCCTGCCGCCGGCGACCAGGCTTGCGGTGAAGTTGGCCTGGGCCGCATGCTGGAACCGGAACAACTGCTGGCGGAAATGATCGCCGCGTTCCAGCCGAAGGTCCTGGCGGGCAAGCGCATCCTCGTCACCGCCGGCCCGACCTTCGAAGCAATCGACCCGGTGCGCGGCATCACCAATCTTTCTTCCGGCAAGATGGGCTACGCCGTGGCACGCGCCGCGCGTGAAGCCGGCGCCGAAGTGACCCTGGTGTCTGGCCCTGTCGCACTGGAGACGCCATACGGCGTGGAGCGCCACAACGTCAAGAGCGCGCAGCAGATGTTCGACTCGGTGATGGAGCACATCGGCGGCCAGCACGTGTTCATCTCCGTCGCCGCCGTGGCCGACTGGAAGGTGGTGAACCCGAGCGCGCAGAAGGTCAAGAAAACCGGCGACGGCAATGTGCCTGAGCTGAAGTTCGAGCAGAACCCGGACATCCTGGCCAGCGTAGCCACCCGTACCAGCCTGGCCGGCTGGCCTTATTGCGTAGGCTTCGCCGCCGAATCGGAAAACCTGATCGAGTACGGCGCCAGCAAACGCGAACGCAAAGGCATTCCCCTCCTGGTCGGCAACATCGGCCACAACACCTTCGGCCAGGACGACAACACCATCATCCTGTTTGACGAACACGGACATACCATCCTGCCGCGCGCCGACAAGCTCACGCTGGCGCGCCAGCTCATTTCCGAAATCGCCAAACGCATCGACAAGAACTCGCTATTCCAATGAAAACTGTAGACGTCAAAATCCTCGACCCGCGCATGAAAGACCAGATGCCGGCTTATGCAACGCCTGGCAGCGCAGGCCTCGACCTGCGCGCATGCATCGATGCGCCGCTGGTGATCGAGCCTGGCCAGACCGTGCTGGTGCCGACCGGCCTCGCGATCCACATTGCCGATCCGGGCTACGCCGCCATGATCCTGCCGCGCTCCGGCATGGGCCACAAGAACGGCATTGTTTTGGGGAATCTGGTAGGCTTGATTGACTCCGATTACCAGGGACAATTGATGGTGTCTACCTGGAACCGGGGCTTCAACACGTTTACGCTGAATCCAATGGAGCGCCTGGCGCAATTGATCATCGTGCCCGTGCTGCAGGTTGGCTTCAATGTTGTCGAAGACTTCGAGGCCAGCGACCGCGGCGCCGGAGGTTTCGGCAGCACTGGCAAGCACTGAGGAAACTTTTATGGCAGTAGAGCAACGCAATGCATCTCCTTCGCCGGTATGCCGGCTGACCTGGCCCGCGATTGCGGCCTCGCTCCTGCTCTCTGCCTGTTCAACTTTCCAGTCCGGCAGCGAGCCTGCCGCACCGGCCCAGCCGATCCCACCGTCAGCGCCAGCCGCCCCAGTAGTGACGCCGCAAATGCAGGCCGCACGCGACCACCTGAAAGTGATCGCCAGCCAGCAGGAACGCCTGTACCGCATTGCCGCGCCACTGTTGATCAATAACGCCGACCTGTGCAAAGCGCAGGCGCGCAACCTGCTTGGCTTCACCGCCAAGAACAAATACTCCTACCCCGGCGAATACGCCGACGCTTCGGCCGCGGTACTGGGCTACGACGATGTGCTGCAAGTGTCCGGCGTGCTGGCCGGCAGCGGCGCCGCGAAGGCCGGCCTGCGCAAGGGCGATGACCTGATCGCCGCCGGCGGCAAGCCGCTGCCGCGCGGCCGCGATGCCGAAAGCAAGGCCGCTGCCGTCTTCGGCCCGCTCACTGCCAACAGCGCCACGCTGAGCATGACCATTGCCCGCAACGGCAGCAACCAGACGCTGAACGTGCCGGTGACCCGCGCCTGTGCCTTTCGCGTCGACCTGGGCAACTCGGACAATGTGAACGCCTACAACGACGGCAGCCGCGTGCTGCTGACGCGCGGCATGATCAACTTCGCGCAGAACGATGAAGCGGTGGCTTACGTGATGGCGAAAGAGCTGGCCCATAACATCCTGGGCCACGCCAGCACCATGCGCAGCACCGCGACCATGGCCAGCATCATCGACAACCTCGCTTCGATGCGGCCTGACCTGACCATGCTGGTCGGCACCGCCGGCGTACGTCCGATGCCGGCCGATTACGACGTGGCGGCCGATAACCTGGCGCTGTACATGCTGGCGCGCGCCGGCTACAACATCGGCAACGTGCACAGCTTCTGGCAGCGCCTGTCCGGCCAGTATCCTGCGACGGCGCTGAACGGCTACACCGCGATCCACCCGAACGTCACCGCCCGCCTGGCCGCGATGGACCGCAGCGTGTCCGAAATCAAAGCCAAGCAGGCCGCCAAGCGCCCGCTGCTGCCATGAAAACCGCGGTCCTGATGCTCGCCCTGGCGCCAACGGTGGCGCTGGTGGGCCCCTGGACCACGCTCGCCAAGGACAAGGACAGCACCCTCCTGCTGGACAGCAAATCCGTGCGCAATGCCGCCGAAGGCCGCAAGGCCTGGACCATGGAAAGCTTCCGCAAGCCGCAAACTGCGCCCGACGGCAAGATGTATCTCTCGGTGCGTTCCCTGCACCTGTATGCCTGCGACGCCGGTACCCGCACCCTGCTCAGCCAGACTTTCCATGCCGATGTCCTGGGCAAAGGCGAACCGGTCGGCACCTTCAAATACGAAGCCTACGATCCCGAAACCACCGCTCCCGACAGCCAGGCGGAAAAGGCCCTGAAGGCGGTCTGCAAAAAGCGCTGACCCTTGCTATAGTTCGATGCATGGACAGCATCGACCTCGAAGTACTCAAGACTTGCTCCGCCTGGCTGGCAGCGGGACACCGCTGCGAACTGGTCACGGTCATCCGTACCTGGGGCTCCAGCCCGCGCCCGATCGGCGCCACCCTCGCCATTTGCGACGATGGCCGCGTGGTCGGCTCGGTTTCCGGCGGCTGCATCGAGGATGACCTGATCGAACGCGTGCGCAAGGAAGGCATCGTGCGCGAACGGCCCGAGGTGGTCAGTTACGGCATCACCGCCGACGAAGCGCACCGCTTTGGCCTGCCCTGCGGCGGCACCATCGAACTGGCGCTCGAACCCCTGGGTCCGCACAGCCGCATCGACGAATTACTGGATCGGCTGGCCGCGCATGAACTGGTAGCGCGCACACTCAATTTAAGCAGCGGCGCAGTCGCGCTGGAGCGCGCCCGTCCCGGCGCGGTACTGGAACGCAGCGGCGACCTGCTGGTCACCCAGCACGGCCCGCGCTGGCGGCTGCTGATCATCGGCGCCGGACAGCTCTCGCGCATGCTGGCGCAGATTGCCACGGCGATGGATTACCACGTCACCGTCTGCGACCCGCGCGAAGAATACCGCGCCGGCTGGGCCTTGCCCGACGTGCCGCTGGTACACGCCATGCCGGACGATCTCGTGCTGGAAATGCAGCTCGACTCCCGCAGCGCGGTAGTAGCGCTGACCCATGACCCCAAGCTGGACGACATGGCCCTGATGGAAGCGCTCAAATCCGACGCCTTCTACATCGGCGCCATTGGCTCGCGCGCGAATAACGCAAAGCGGCGCGAACGCCTGCTGCAGTTCGACCTGACGGAAGCGCAAATCGCCCGCCTGCACGGCCCGATCGGACTGTACATCGGCAGCAAGACGCCGCCGGAGATCGCCATCTCCATTCTCGCCGAAATGACGGCGATCAAGAACGGCGTCCCCGAAGTGCTGCAAATCAACCACGCCGCCGCGCTGGCCACAGCCCCCGGCCCCGCCTGCCCGACATGAATTCAATAGCAAGAACCAGGTTGCCACAGCCCAGCCCGAACTGAACAGTATGAATACTTCGAACCTTCTCAAATTGATTTTGCTGGCTGCCATCTGGGGCGGCTCTTTCCTGTTCATGCGAATTGCGGCGCCGGTGCTGGGGCCGGGGGTGCTGATCGAGTACCGCGTGACGTTTGCGGCGATCTTCCTGGCCGTGGTGGCGCTGGTGCTGCGCAAGCGGCTGGACCTGCGCAGGCATTGGAAGCATTACCTGGTGCTGGGATTCTTTAACTCGGCCCTGCCCTTCCTGCTGTTCGCCTTTGCGGCCAAGACGCTGACGGCTTCCGTGCTGTCGGTGCTGAATGCGACCGCGCCGATCTGGGGCGCCATCGTCGGCGCCGTGTGGCATCGGCATATGGTTTCGGGACGCGTGATGCTGGGGCTAGCTCTGGGGACGGCTGGCGTTGCAATGCTGGTGGGCTTCGACCATGTCAGCAGCAAGGACGGTGCGGGACTGGCCATCGCTGCCGCGACCCTGGCGGCTTTCAGCTACAGCATTGCCACCACTTATACCAAGGTGTCCAAGGCGGCGCAGGGCGTCGAGCCTTTCGCCAACGCGCATGGCAGCATGTGGGCAGCGGCCTTGCTGACCATTCCGTCCCTCGCGATTTTCCCGCAACCGGGTGAGCCGACCATCGGCATCATGGGGGCTGCCCTGGCGCTGGGCGTGCTGTGCAGCGGCATCGCTTACCTGCTCTACTTCGGGCTGGTGCGCGACGTGGGTCCGACGTCGGCGCTGACTGTCACGTTCCTGAATCCCTTGTTCGGCATCCTGTGGGGCACGGTGTTCCTGCATGAAGTGGTGGGCTGGTATACGGTGGCCGGGGCGGCTATCGTCATCACCGGCACCATGCTGGTTACCGGCTACAAGATCAAGCTGCCCTGGATGCAAAAGACCGAGCCAGTATGAAGCATACGTTTTCACTCGCCCTGCCCGCCGCATATCGCGTGCAGGATGTACTGGGCTTTCATAGCCGTGATGCGGAAAGCGTCGCAGAACAAGTGGGCCCTGATGCAATCCGCAAGGGCATGCTGCTGGATGGGGTGCCAGTGGTGCTGGCCATTGCGCTGCCAAAGGGACGCGCGCGCTCCATCGCTTGTGAAGCCGATATCGACCTGCCGCGTGCCCGCAAGGTTGCGCCGGCCTTGGCGGCGCACATCGAAGCCGCTGCGCGCAACATCCTCGGCCTGCATATCGATCCAGCGCCTTTCGTTGCATTTGCTCGCGATGACGATTTGCTGGGCCCCGTGGTCGCCCGCCAGCCAGGGCTGCGCATCGTGCAGTCGGCAACCGTCTTCGAAGCCCTGACCTGGGCCATCATCGGACAGCAAATCAACCTGTCTTTTGCCATCGCGCTGCGCCGCACCTTCATCCTGCAGGCGGGGCGCCAGCACAAGGATGGCCTGTGGTGCTATCCGGAGGCCGCAGACGTGGCCAGGCTTGCCGTTGAAGACCTGACTGCCCGCAAATTCTCGCGTGCCAAGGCTGAAACCCTGATCCGCTTTGCCCAGCTTGTCGCTGCCGGTGAACTCGATATCGAGGAGCGCGAGGATAATCCCATTCCGACCATCTGCCAGAACCTGCTGGCGGTCAAGGGCATTGGGCCGTGGACGGTCAACTACGCCCTGCTGCGCGGCTATGGCTACGCCGACTGCTCGCTGCATGGCGACGTGGCCATTCGCGCTGCGCTGCAACGCTTGCTGGGCGAAGAGAGCAAGCCTGACATGGCTCGTACCGAAGCCCTGCTGCGGCGCTACTCGCCACACCGCACCATGGCGGCGGCCCACCTGTGGGCCAGCCTGGCGTTCGAAGCATGAATCTCAATAGTAGTACTTGGTAATGCGTGCCCAGTCGCTCTTCGGATAGAGCTTGTGCAGCATGGTGAATGCCTGCTTTGAATTCTTCGAGCGCAACTCCCATTTTTCCGCAGGGACTTCGCCCCAAGGGCATTCACGCCGCATCGACGCGACCAGCAAGTGCAATGCCTTCGGTGCTTCCTCGTCATTCGGCTTGGCCGATGCCCACGCCATCAGCGTTGGCGCGAGATAGATCGAGCGCAGCGACAATTGCCACAGTTCCTGGTGCTCCCGTTCGGCGCTGGCCAGCTGTTCCTGGCTCAGGAAGCGTGGCGCTGGCGCCAGCCGTCCTTCGATGCCGACCGGGTTGCAGGCTGCATCGTTGGCAACGCCGCCTTTGCTGACCACTTGCGGCTTTAACTCCGGCGTGTTCACCAGGATCAGCGCAGCGGCGAGCTTGCGTTCTGCACCGCTGCTTGCCTTGCGATAGCGCGCGTACAGGTGGGCGGTGGTCTTGCGTCCTTCTGCGACACCATCCAGCAGGGACAATGCAGTCGCTTCGTCATTGGCAATCAAGGCGCGCGTGAAGATGGTTTCCCGCAGCTCGGTCTTCCAGGCCGGCAGCAAGGCAGGATTGTCATACAGCGCCTTCAGGCTCGCCATTGGCAGGTAGCGGTACACCGCCAGCCGGAAATCGTCGTCGCTCCCTTCCGGAGTTTTTGCCGCGTCGTCAACCGGACCGCCACGCTCCACTGGATCAGGGAAACGCCGCCCGGCCTTGGCAAAGCCGTCCAGCGTCCCTGCTGTCTGCATCTTCAGCGCGAGGAAGCGGTTGGTGGTTGCCACCGACATGGATTTGCCCTGCGCCGCCAGCAAGCGGTCGATATCCTTGTCGGCTTGCGCCTGGCGGTTTTCCATCACCGCCAGGCGGGCCAGGTTGTATTGCATGGTCTGGTACAGGGGATGGCTGGCCTGTACTGCCGCTGCGGCCTTGCGCTCCGCATCGCTCAAGTCGCCCGGCTTGGCGAGGGTGAGCAAGGGCGCCAGCCACAGGGGATCGGGCTGCTTCTGCCAATTCTGCCGCGCCACGTCCAGCGATTGAGTCCGGCGCGCTTTCGCTTCCGGTGTGTCGTTGCTGTCGAAGATATCCGCGGAGTCGCCTTGCATGGTGCCGATCCACGCCGTCAGCGGTTCCTTGGCGGCGATCATCTCGCTGCGCGGCAGCTTGTCCAGCAACAGCAAATAGTCGCTCAGCATCGATGGCGTGTCGGCACTGAAAGGCTCCTGCTCGAGGCGGCGCGCCAGCACCCTCACCTGCGCAGCGGGATCAAGGCGCGCATCGACCAGCAGCATCATTTGCCGGGCTGGCGCATAAGTTGGCGCCAATGCTTCCATCTCCTGGCGCGCCTGCTTGAAGTTGGCGGCACGCTTGTCTTCCGCTCCCTGCTTCTGCAATGTGGCACTGCGAATCAGGCAGCGTGCGGCCAGGTAGGCGCCCAAGGACTGCCACGGCGACGATGCGTCTTGCGCGATGGCCTGGAACTGGCGGCGCGCGGCGTCGAGGTTACCTGAATAGAAATTGGCGGCTGCCTCCTGGTAGGCGCGGTCTGCTTTCAGCCATGCGGGAGCATTGCCCGGTATCGCAGGCGGCAAGACCGGCGTGGCCGGGCCGTCCTGCACGCTGCAATTGGCAAAGACCGCGTCCTGGCCTTCCAGCCACGCCTTGAACCACTGGTCAGGTTTGCCGCCAGGGCCCAGCTGCGCGCGGGCTTTGGCCGTCACGGCGGCGCGCCGCAGCGCATCGGCATGGCAATTCACGTAATTGCCCCAGTAGTCGGCGCCGGTGATTTCGATTTTCACTTCGGCCGGCAAGCCTACCTGCTGCGCAAGCGGCGCGCGCGCCTTGAACCAGTCGCCGCTACCGTTCTTTTCCGCATTGTTGACGTAGTCCCACGATCGGTGGCTGTCGCCCACGTGCCAGTCCCACACATTCAGCGCAGCGACTTGCGACGGGTTGATGCCGCGCCCTTTCGCTGCTTGGTAAGCGAGATACAGGTAGACCCGCCAATAGCTGCTGGACAGCACGCCAAGATTGCCCGCGGCGTATTTAGGCAGCGCGCGCGGCGCCACCATGAATTCATTGGCATACAGGTTGTAGGTGAACCCATCGCCGCCGCTGGAGAGCGCATATTGCGGCAGGACGACCAGCGCGACGGCGGCGGCGAGCTTGCGCAGTGTGGGGAATCGTTTCATGGAGCGTGCACCTTGCTTGGAGAATGGAGGGCCTGCCATTGCGCAGCCGTCCAGGATTTTGGAGAAAAGTAGTAGCTGCGGGGAGCCAGGCGCCGCAGCCGCGGTTCGTCCGTCGCATAACCGGCCGCCTGGCGGCAATAGGGCTGGGTGAATCCTTGCCAGCGCAGGCGCTGGCGCAGCTCGTGCTGCTGCTGGCCCATGCGGAACGCCATCGGCACCACTTCGTCCGCCATGCCTTCGGCCAGCCAGGCATCGTCAAGGCACCAGGACGCCAGCGCCGTCACCGACAGCGCCATCTCAGGTGGCAAAGCGCTGCGGATAGCAGCGACCGTACGCGCCAGGAAGGGCCGCTGCGAGCGCCGCACTTCAAAATCGAGCTGCACCACCTGCCGGTTGGCGCCCGGCGCAATGCGCAGCAGTTCCTTCACGATGGCCTGCATCTGGGCCTCGTTCAAGGACGGCGGCTCGCGCCCGGACATGTCCACGTGCAGCACCGGCACGCGCGCGGTGGCCGGCGCCACCAGCAGCCGGGCTGTGCGCGGCCGCACCAGCGCTTCATCGCCCTGCAGCATGATGCTGGAGGCGACAAAGGCCACGCCGGCCTCCCCTGGCAGCCAGCGCATATCCTCCGGCCGCTCCCAGGCCCAGGCCATCTGCAGTGGCAGCAGGGCCAGCGCCGGATGCGCATTCGGCACGCGGCTGCTGTCGGCGCGGGCCAGCAGCAGGATAGCGATAAATAAAAACAAACGTTGCATGTCCAGCATCATAATGGATGGATCGCTTACCATCACGTTTTTGCACGCAGCGCTTGACCCTCACCTTACGTCAGGCTCCAGCATGGTGCCAACGTAACGAAGAAAAGGAGCTCAGCATGATGTTGAAAGTTGGTGAACTGGCGCGACGTTCGGGCCTGACCGTGCGCACCCTGCACCATTACGACAGCATCGGCTTGCTCAAGCCTTCGGGACGTTCCGATGCCGGTTACCGCCTCTATAACCGCGACGATGTGGCGCGCCTGCACCAGGTGCAAGCGCTGCGCCGTTTCGGCATGGCGCTGGCGGACATCGGTCAATTCCTGGCCAAACCCGGTACTTCCCTGCCCGACCTGATCGCCCGCCAGATCGATTCGCTCGACCAGCAAATCGCCGAAGCCGCCAAGCTGCGCGAACAGCTCACGGCCCTGCGCGGGCAACTGCTGGCAGGCGAAGAACCGGAATTGGCTACCTGGCTAACCACACTGGAGCAAATGACGATGTACGACAAATACTTTAGCAAGGAAGAACTGGCGCAACTGCCCATCCTGACCGACCCCGCAGCCCGCAACGAGTGGCCGCCGCTGGTGGAAGCCGTGCGGCAGAAAATGTCCGCCGGCGTCCCTCCTTCCGATCCTTCCGTGCAAAAACTGGCGGAACAATGGATGGCGACATTCAGCCGCCAGGTCGGCCACAGCCGCGAGATGATGATGCGCCTCGATAATATGTGGACACGCGAGGAGGCCTATCGCAAGGAAGCTGGCGTTACCGTCGAAATGCGCAACTACATCGCGGCGGCAAGCGGCGAAAGCAAACTGGCCATTTACGCCAAATACCTGCTGCCGGAAGAAGTGGAAACCATGCACAAGCACTTCCGCACCCGCTCCCACGAATGGCCGGGATTGATCGGCGAAATCCGCGCGCAAATGGCCGCCAATCCCTCGCCCCTGGCGCCGGAGGCACGCGCCCTGGCGCAACGCTGGTTTGAGCTGTTCACCGATATGGTTGGCAATGCCCCCGGCGTGCGCGAGCGCTTCCGCAAGGCGCTGGAAAGCGAACCGGCGCTCAGTGCCGGCCGCCTGATGACGGATGAAGTGCTGGATTTCCTGCGCCAGGCACACGGCGCGGCGTAAACAGGCGAAAAACCGGCGAAAAAAAACCGTCATCGCAAGCTGCTGATGACGGTCTTTTATGAATTCTGGTTGCGGGGACAGGATTTGAACCTGTGACCTTCGGGTTATGAGCCCGACGAGCTGCCAGACTGCTCCACCCCGCGTCTGATGCGAGTATTATAGGGCGTCTCGCCAATTTAGGCAATATTTATCCCACTTCTTCTTACGATAGCTCGAATATATTTCGCTGGAGCCCGGCAATGCCCTGTTCGGTGTAAAGTAGACGTTATGAAATTTTGCTCAGAATGCGCCCACCCTGTTGAGTTGATGGTACCGGCCGGCGACAACCGGCCGCGTTATGTTTGCGTCAACTGTTCCGCAATTCATTATCAAAATCCCAAGATGGTGATCGGCACCGTCCCGGTCTGGGAACGCGACGGTGAATTGCAGGTTTTGCTGTGCAAGCGCGCCATCGAGCCGCGCCGCGGTTTCTGGACCCTGCCGGCCGGTTTCATGGAAAACAATGAAACCACGGCCGAAGCTGCCCAGCGCGAGACCGAAGAGGAAGCCGGCGCCAATATCGACCTCGGCAGCCTGTACACCCTGCTCAATGTGCCACGCGTGCACCAGGTGCATATGTTCTACCTGGCCACCTTGCGCGACCTCGAGTTTGCGCCCGGCGAGGAAAGCCTGGACGTCCAGATGTTCACGGAAGCGGAAATCCCCTGGGATGACCTGGCCTTCCCGACCATCCGCACCACGCTGGAGTTCTTCTTCGCCGACCGCGCCAGGATGCGCGAAGGCGGCAGCTACGGCTTCCATACCCAGGACATTACCCAGCCAATGCGCCAGCCGTCCGACAACACATGATCCCCTGGCTCGACGTCAACACGCCCTTTCCCGACGTCTCCGAAGCCCTGACCACGGACGCGCCGGGCCTGCTGGCTGCCGGCGCAGACCTGTCGCCGCAGCGGCTGCTGGCCGCTTACCAGCGCGGCATCTTCCCCTGGTTTTCGGAAGGCCAGCCCATCCTGTGGTGGAGCACCGACCCGCGCATGGTCTTGCGCACCGCCGACTTCAAGATCTCCGACAGCCTGCGCAAAACGCTGAAAAAGATTGCGCGCAACCGCCAGCGCTGGGAAGTGCGCTTCGACAGCGCCTTTGAACAGGTGATGCGCGCCTGCGCCGCGCCTCGGCGCGACGGCCCCGGCACCTGGATTTCGGAAGACATCATCGCCGGCTACACCGGCCTGCACCGCCAGGGCTTCGCGCATTCTTCCGAGCTGTGGCTGGACGGCGAACTGGTCGGCGGTGCCTACGGCGTGTCGATCGGCACCATGTTCTATGGCGAGTCGATGTTTGCGCGCGTTACCGACGGTTCCAAGGTAGCGCTGGCTTACCTCGTGCACTTTTTACGACAGCATGGCGTGGAGCTGATCGATTGCCAGCAGGAGACCGGCCACCTGGCTTCGCTAGGGGCGCGCCCTATACCGCGCAAGGACTTCATTGCGCATTTGCAGAAGTGTATTGTGATGCCACAGATACGCGATTGGTGCCCTAACGCACCGTTTTAAGCCGCGGACGCGTTATGATATGACTCATGACGCAGCTTAACGACCTCCCCTTCGCAACGTTGCAGTTTTATACAACGGCGCCTTATCCGTGCAGCTACCTTGATGCACGACAGGCCCGTTCGCAGGTGGCCACCCCATCGCACCTGATCAACGCCGACGTGTATTCGGAGCTGGTGAAGAACGGCTTCCGCCGCAGCGGCATCTTTACATACCGGCCATATTGCGACGGCTGCCAGGCCTGCATTCCGGTGCGCGTGGTGGCTGCCGGCTTCACGCCTACGCGCGGCCAGCGCCGCGCATGGGCGCGCCACAGCCAGCTGCAGGCAGGCGTGGCCAGCCTGGCGTTCTCGGATGAGCATTACGACCTGTACCTGCGCTACCAGAGCACCCGCCACGCGGGCGGCGGCATGGACCAGGATTCGCGCGACCAGTATGCACAGTTCCTGCTGCAAAGCCGGGTCAACACGCGCCTGGTGGAATTCCGCGAGCCGGACGGCACGCTGCGCATGGTCTCCATCATCGACGTGCTGTCGGATGGCCTGTCGTCGGTCTACACCTTCTTCGACCCGGACGTGCCGGGCGCTTCGTTCGGCACCTACAACGTGATGTGGCAGATCGCGCAGGCGCACGAGCTGGGGCTGGATTTCGTCTACCTGGGCTACTGGATCGAAGACAGCCCGAAGATGAATTACAAGATCAAGTTCCAGCCCCTGCAGGCACGCATCAAGGGCGTGTGGGGCCCGCTTACTTCTTCATCAAATCCAGCAGCGCAACCGTAGTCGCCAGCACGCCGGTCTCGATCGACTTTTCCGCATCGGCGCGGAACAGCGGGCTATGGTTGTAGGCAATCGTGGCCTGGCCGGCGCGGGCTGCTTCCACTTGCGCGGCCGGCGTGCCGCCCACCATGAAGTACACGCTCGGGATGCCCTGGCCGTAGATGAAGTGGGCGTAGTCTTCGCCCACCATGCTGCCGCGCTGGTAGCCCTTGTCGAAAATCCCCTCCCCCAGTTTGTTTGACCAGACCGTGCGCAGGCGCTGCAGCATGGCCTTGTCGTTCAGGGTTGGCGGTACCGGTCGGTCGGTGTGGCGGATTTCCGGCAGCTTGTCTTCCGGTACACCCGCGGCACGTGCGGTATTTTCAGCCACGCGTTTGATCCCCTCCAGCAGCTTGGCACGCGTCTCGTCGCTTTCCGAGCGAACGGTCAGTTCCAGGCGGGCCGTGTCGCTGATCACATTGCCCTTGGTGCCGGCATGGAAAGAGCCAACAGTAATCAGGGCCGCTTCGCGCGGGGCGATATCGCGTGTAACAACGGTTTGCAGGGCCAGCACGATTTGCGACGCGATGACGACCGGATCCTTGCCGGTATGCGGGCTGGCGCCGTGGGTGCCGATGCCGTGCACCACGATCTCCATCAGGTCGGCGCCGGAGAATGGCGCTTCGCTGGCCTCGATCTTGCCGGCTTCGATGTCGGCGCCTACGTGCAGGGACAGCGCATAATCGGGCTTGCCGAAGCGCTTGTAGATACCGTCGGCCATCATGTCGAGCGCGCCGCCGGTGCGTTCTTCGGCGGGCTGGCCAACCAGCATCAGCGTGCCTTTCCAGTCGCCCTTGTGGGCAGCCATCTGGTGCGCCGTGCCGACCAGGCTGGTCATGTGGACGTCGTGGCCGCAGGCGTGCATCACCGGCACCAGGTTGCCGCCCAAGTCCTTGACCTTGACCCGGGAAGCGTTGGGCGCATCCGACTTTTCCTCCACCGGCAACGCGTCCATGTCGGCGCGCACCATCACCGTCGGGCCTTTGCCGTTGCGCATGATGGCGACCAGGCCGGTCTTGCCGACGCCTTCCGTCACGTCGAAGCCGGCTGCCCGGAGTTCCTTGGCCATGCGCGCTGCCGTCTGCACTTCCATATACGACAGTTCAGGATTGGCGTGCAGGTGGTTGAACAGGGGCTCGAGGCTGGCTTTGTAGTCGCGCGCAATGGCGGCGGAGAGCTGGTTTTCGGCGGCGACGGCCGGCAGGGAAAGGCATGCCAGCAAGGCAAGTCCAGGCTTGATCACGGAAGGTCCTCCAGGGGGCGCAGTGTAAAATGCTACAAAAATACACCAAAGCTCCCCACAATGTCCGATAAATTCCTGTACTCCCTCGCCCGCCCCATCCTGTTCTCGATGGATGCGGAATCCGCCCACCATTTCACCCTGCCGGCACTGAAGCGCCTGTCCGCACTGGGCCTGACGCGCGCCATGGTGCGCCGCCCGAAAGACGATCCGCGCACCGTCATGGGCCTGACCTTCCGTAACCCGGTCGGCCTGGCTGCTGGCCTGGACAAGGATGGCGCCTTCATCGATGCGCTGGCCGACCTCGGCTTCGGCTCCATCGAGGTGGGTACCGTGACCCCGCGCGCCCAGCCCGGCAATCCGAAGCCACGCATGTTCCGCATTCCGGCGGCGCACGGCATTATCAACCGCATGGGCTTCAATAACGGCGGCGTGGATGCCTTCGTGGCCAATGTGCAGTCCTCGCGTTTCTACCAGAACCGCGAAGGCGTGCTGGGCCTGAACATCGGCAAGAACGCCGACACGCCGATCGAGCGTGCAGTCGACGACTACCTGCACTGCCTGGAGAAGGTCTATCCATACGCCAGCTATGTGACCGTCAACATCTCCTCGCCGAACACCAAGAACCTGCGCCAGCTGCAGGGCGCATCGGAAGTGGACGGCCTGCTGTCGCAACTGAAGGAAGCGCAACTGCGCCTGGCCGACCAGCATAAGCGCTACGTGCCGATGACCCTGAAAATTGCGCCGGACATGGATGGCGACCAGGTGAAGAACATCGCCGACGCCCTGCTGCGCCACAAGATCGATGGCGTGATCGCCACCAACACCACCCTGAGCCGCACTGCGGTGGAAGGCATGCAGCATGGCGCGGAAGCCGGCGGCCTGTCCGGCGCGCCGGTATTTGAACTGTCCAACAACGTGATCCGCCTGCTGAAAGCGGAACTGGGCGACGCCCTGCCGATCATCGGCGTGGGCGGCATCATGCAGGGCAAGGATGCCAAGGCCAAGATCGAAGCCGGGGCGCAACTGGTGCAGCTCTACTCCGGCCTGATTTATGCCGGCCCTGCCCTGGTGCGCGATTGCGCCGACGCGCTGCGAGGCTAGGCATGGAAAAAATCACCCTTGGCCGCAGCAGCCTGAAGGTCAGCAAGATCTGCCTCGGCACGATGACCTTCGGCCAGCAGAACACGGAAGCGGATGCACACGCCCAGTTGGACTATGCGCTGGAGCGCGGCATCAATTTCATCGATACGGCGGAGCTGTATCCGGTGATGCCGTCTGCTGCGACCCAGGGTGAAACCGAGCGCTTCATCGGCACCTGGCTGAAAAAAACCGGCCGCCGTGCCGACGTAGTGCTGGCGACCAAGATTGCCGGCCCCAATCCGTACATGCACTGGATCCGCAAAGGCAAGAGCAACCACAATGCGGCCAATATCCGTGCCGCAGTGAACACCAGCCTGCAGCGCCTGCAGACGGACTACATCGACCTGTACCAATTGCATTGGCCAAGCCGCAATGTGCCGATCTTCGGCGCCAGCCAGTTCGATCCCGAAAAGGAGCGCCACAGCATCGCCATTGAGGAAACCCTGGCCGTGCTGGGTGAGCTGATCAAGGAAGGCAAGATCCGCCACATCGGCGTGTCGAACGAAAGCAGCTGGGGCGTGTCGGAATTCGTCAAGCAGGCCGAGATGAAGGGCCTGCCGCGCATTGCCACCATCCAGAACCTGTACAACCTGACGGCACGCCATTTCGAAACCAGCTTCCTCGACGAGACCTGCTTCCGCGAGCAAGTCAGCCTGATGGCATACAGCCCGCTGGCGTTCGGCCAGTTGACGGCCAAGTATCACGACGATCCGAAGGCGCATGGCCGCCTGACGATCTTCCCGCCGACCTGGAGCCCGCGCTACCTGCGCCCGGGCGTGCTCGACGCGGTGGCGCAGTACGCAAAACTGGCGCGCGACAACGGCATGACACCGGCCCAGCTTGCGCTGGCCTGGTGCTATTCGCGCTGGTTCGTCGCTTCCACCATTATCGGCGCCACCACGCTGGCGCAGCTCAAAGAAAACATCGATGCCTTCGATGTGCGCCTGTCGCCGGAGGTCATGACAGCAATCGACGCGATCCACGCCAGGCTGCCCAACCCCGGACAGTAACCGGCAAGGTCAGGCGCTCGCTTGACCATCTATTCAATTGCTGTACGGGGAACGTTGTTGATACTATTTTCCCCACTCAGGTGCCCGCGCTCGCGGGCCATGTCTTTCCTGACGCTGCGCCGCCCCCTCCCCGCGGCCTTGTCAATCTCCCTGCAAAAACTGCCATGTTCAACAACCTGACCATCAGGGTGCGGCTCATTGCCGTCCTCACCATGCTGTCGCTGCTGCTGATTGCCGTTGGCGTGGCCGGCTTGGCCAGCCTTGGCAAGACTCACCATGACCTGCGCATCGTCTACCAGGAGCGCCTGCAGGCACTCGGCCACCTGGACGGCATGATGGGGCTCATGCTGCGCAACCAGCTTGCTCTCGTCCGCGCTGCGAATGCCGATCCGGCGACTTTGCCCACGGTGATCGAACAGGTCGAACAGAACCGGGACGAAGCCAGCAAACTGTGGCGGGAATACAGCGAATCCTTCGTCACCGAAGAGGAGAAGGAAATGGCGGAGCGCTTCGAGGCCGCCCGCAAGCACTTCATGCTCGACGCCCTGGCGCCTGCACTGGTGGCCGCCAAAGCAGGCGATGTCGACGCCATGCGCGTCCTGGTGAATGGGCCAGTAGAGCATATGTTCCCCAAGCTTCGCATCGAAATTGAGAAACTGGCCGCCTACCAGCTCGAGCGCGGCAAGTCGCAGTACCTGGCGGCGGAAGACCAATACGCCAGGCGGCAGCTGCTGGTGATCGGCTTGCTGGCCGCCGGCCCCGCGCTGGCTATCGCGGTCGGCTGGTGGTTGGTGCGCAGCATCACGCTGCCACTCAATCGTGCGGTTGCCGTTGCCCAGGCTGTGGCCCGGGGCGACTTGACGCAGCAGATTGAGGTAGCAGCGAACGATGAAACCGGCAAATTGCTGGCGGCATTGAAAGCCATGAACTCCAGCCTTGCCGGCATGGTCGGCAACGTGCAGCAGACTACAGAGAGCCTGCATGCAGCATCGGCGCACATTGCCAGCGAAGACATCGACCTGTCGCGCCGCATCGAAGAACAAGCCAGCGCAATGGAAGAAACCTCTTTGTCGATGGAGGAGCTGACCTGCACCGTACGCCAGAATGCGGACAATGCCCGCCAGGTGAACCTGCTGGCGCAAAGTGCCGCCCACCTGGCAACGCGTGGCGGCGCCACGGTTTTCCAGGCGGTGGAAAAGATGGATGCCATCAGCGCCACATCACTAAGGATGGCGGACATCATCGGCGTCATTGACGGCATCGCCACGCAAACCGACCGGCTGGCGCGCGACTCGTCGGCCGAAGCCCAGCGCGCCGGCGGCGCAAGCGAAGTGCGCGGCCTTGCGCAGCGCACCGCAGTGGCGGCACGCGAGATCAGGCAACTGATCGACCACTCAATGGAGCAGGTCCATGCCGGCAACACGCTGGTCCACCAGGCCGGCACGACCATGAACGAGGTGGTGCAGGCGGTGCATCGCGTCAGCGGCATCATGAATGAGATCACCGCCGCCAGCCATGAACAAAGCGTGGGCATCGCGCAGGTCAGCGAGGCAATGATGCACATGGATTCGGCCACACAGCACAACGCGGCGTTGCTCAAGCAGACTGCGGCCGCCGCGGCATCGATGCAGCAGCAGGCTTGTGCTCTTGCCAAGGCGGCAGGAGTCTTCCGCCTGGCGCCACAGGGCCGTGAAGCGGTGCCGGCGGCGAATAAACCACATTCTCACCAAATCTCACTTGCCTCACTAAAACCTTATTGCTAGCATCGGGTTTCCAGGGCGCCCGCCTCGCCGGTCCCAGCCAGCCCTGCCCAACTGCCGCCCCGCCCTCGCGGCTCCTCTCCCACCAAAGCCATTGCTTGCTTGCGCGCTTGCGCGGGCTGGAGCCGTACATGTTGAACAACCTGACAATCAAAATCCGCCTGGTCGCTGTCCTGGCCATCCTTTCCCTGATGATGACAGTGATCGGCATTGCCGGCATCGCCAGCCTGTCGAATACCAACGAATCACTGAAAACGGTGTATGAAGACCGCCTGGTGGCGCTGGGGCAGCTGCAGGACATGATCCGCTCAATGAACCGCAGCCAGCTTTCCATGTCCAATGCGGCTCTGGGTGACGCTGCGGCCTTGCCTGAAATGGTGAAGGAAGTGGAACACGATCGGGCCCAGGCCGACCAGATCTGGAAGGCCTACATCGCCACGCAAATGACCCCGGAAGAAAAGGCGCTGGTGGACCAATTCAGCGCCGCCAATGCCACCTATCTCGAACAGGGCCTGGAACCCGCATTGGCGGCGGCCCGCGCCGGTGACATGGAAAAAATGAAATCCCTGATGCACGGACGCATGCGCGAGCGATTCGTGCCTGTGCGCGACCTGGTCAACCAGCTGGTCAACCTGCAAAAGGAAGTCGGCAAACAGGTCTACGAAGCATCCCAGGCCAGTTTCTCCAGCTTCCGCCTGGTGGTGATCGGGATCCTGGCCGGCGGCCTGTCCCTGGCGGCAGGCATCGGCTGGTGGCTGGTGCGCAGCATTACCGTCCCGCTTGACCGTGCGGTACGCATCGCCGAAAGCGTTGCAGCCGGGGACCTGACGCAGCAGATCGAGGTGCGCACGCAGGATGAAACGGGCAAGCTGCTGGGCGCCTTGCGTGAAATGAGCAATAGCCTGGTCGGCATTGTCGGCGATGTGCGCAGTGCCACCGATTCCATCAGCACTGCTTCCTCTGAAATCGCCAGCGGCAATATGGACCTGTCGGCGCGTACCGAGCAGCAGGCCAGCTCGCTGGAGGAAACCGCATCGTCAATGGAGGAACTGACGTCCACCGTGCGCCAGAACGCGGACAATGCAAGGCAGGCGAACCAGTTGGCAGGCAACGCATCGGAAGTGGCGCGTCGCGGCGGGGCCGTGGTATCGCAGGTAGTCGACAAGATGAGCGCCATCAATGAATCAGCCTACAAGATCGTCGAAATCATCTCGGTCATCGACGGCATCGCATTCCAGACCAATATCCTGGCCCTCAATGCAGCGGTCGAAGCGGCGCGCGCGGGCGAACAGGGGCGCGGCTTTGCAGTGGTGGCGTCGGAAGTGCGCAACCTGGCGCAGCGTGCGGGCAATGCCGCCAAGGAAATCAAGCAGTTGATCGACAACTCTGTCGCCCAAGTGGAAGAAGGCAGCCGCCTGGTCGACCAGGCCGGCGCCACCATGACAGAAGTCGTGCAGAGTGTGCAGCAGGTGACGGACATCATCGGCGAGATTTCCGCCGCCAGTGGCGAACAGAGCTCGGGACTGCAGCAGATCAACCAGGCGGTGGTGCAAATGGATAACGCCACCCAGCAGAACGCGGCCCTGGTGGAACAAGCTGCCGCTGCCGCAGGAGCGCTGCAGGAGCAGGCGGCCTCGCTGTCGCAGGCTGTCAGCGTGTTCCGCTTGTCGGCGCAGGCGGCTCGCCACGCAAGCCCCCCTGCTGCAGCGACTGCGCCGGTGCGCAGCAGCGCAACCGTTACCCGTCTCCAGCCTCGCACCGCGCAGCCGGCCAAGCCTGCCGCGGCCAGGCGCACGCGTGCCGCCAACGGTGCGGGCGACGGCTGGGAAGAATTCTAAGCAGCCTGGCGCCGCTTCAGAACTCTTCCCATTCCTGGTTGGCGCTCGGCGCCCTGGTGGCGGCTGGCGCAGGTTTCTCCGGACGCAGGGCCACGGTGCGGCTTGCAGCTGGCGCCGGGCGCGTCGCCGCCTTGACCACCGCCCGCACCGCCAGCCGTTTCGGGTCGGCCTGGTGGTCGGCCAGGCGGAACACGCTGACCGCGTCGGCCAGCATTTCCGCCTGGTCGCGCATCGATTGCGCAGCCGCTGCGGCTTGTTCCACCAGCGCCGCATTCTGCTGCGTCACGTCGTCAATCGAAACGATCGCCTGGTTGACCTGCGCAATGCCGCTGCTCTGCTCCTGGCTGGCGGCGCTGATCTGCTGCATGATGTCGCTGACTTGCTGCACCGCTTTGACGATGCCGCCCATCGTCTCGCCTGCCTGGTCGACCAGGCGCGCACCTTCGTCCACCGTATCGACCGAGTGCCCGATCAGTTCCTTGATTTCCTTCGCTGCGGCGGCGGAGCGCTGCGCCAGGTTGCGCACTTCCGACGCCACCACGGCAAAGCCCCGGCCCTGCTCGCCAGCACGCGCTGCTTCGACGGCGGCATTCAGTGCCAGGATATTGGTCTGGAACGCGATCCCGTCGATCACGCCGATGATGTCGACAATCTTGTTCGACGACTCCTTGATCGCGCCCATGGTGCTGACCACCTGCCCTACCACGGCGCCGCCGCGCGTGGCAAAGTCGGAAGCGGTCACCACCAGCTGCGTCGCCTGGCGTGCATTCTCGGCGTTTTGCTGCACGGTCGACGTCAGCTCCTCCATCGAGGACGCGGTTTCTTCCAGCGAGCTGGCTTGCTGCTCCGTGCGCGAGGAAAGATCCAGGTTACCGGTGGCGATTTCGTTTGAAGCAGTGGTGATGGTGTCCGAGCCGGAACGTACCTTGCCGACAGTACGCGCCAGGCTCTCGTTCATATTCGCCAGTGCCTGCAGCAGCTGGCCGGTTTCGTCGCGGCTGGTCACCTCAATGCGCTGGGTCAGGTCGCCGCCGGCCACCGCCTCGGCCACGCCGACGGCGCGGTTCAATGGCTGGGTGATGCTGCGCGTGACCCACCAGGCGACCCACGCAGCCAATGCAGCTGCCGCTGCAGTCAACACCATCATCACGTTGCGGGAGCTGCTGTATGCCTTGCCTGCGACATCGCTGGCGGCGTTCACGGCGCTCGCCTGGTATTTCACCAGGTCGGTCAGCGCGTTCAGGTAAGCCGTCTGCTCCTTGCGCACCACCGTCAGCAAGTATTTGACGTTCTCGTCGCGCTGGCTGTCGTTGGCGGATTTTTGCAGGAAGGCCGATTGCACGACCAGGTAGCGCTCGCGCGCTTCCTGCACCGCCTTGAGTTTGGCCTTGCTTTCCGCGTCAACATCGTCCGAAATCAATTTGGCAAGCTTATCGAGGTTGCCATCAATTTCGGCTTTCTTGTCCTCGACGCGCTTCAATTCCTTCTTTACCGTTTCCGGCTCGGTGGACAGCATCGCATTGCGCATGGCGCGCGCGATGTCGTTGACACCGCCGATCGCTTCATAGGCAAGGATGACTTTCGGTACCTTGTCGGTGGCGATATCGTCGGTGCCGTCATTCAGTTTGCCCAGGTTGGCAATGCCTGTAGCGGCAATGCCAATCATGAAGGCCAGTGCGAGACCCAATCCGGCGGCCAGGCGGACGCCGATCTTCCAGTTCCCAATACCCATACAACCTCCTCCAAGGTTACAGGGGGTCGCCTCCCTGCAAGGCTTGCTCGATGTCGCTGCGTGTCAAATCCGGGGCGAACTGCGAGATGAACTCGTAGGCATACGATCGCAAGTATGCTCCTTTGCGCAAGGCAAGTCTTGTTGTATTTGCGGCGAAAAGATGGGACGCCTCGATGGCGCGCAAGCCCTTGTCACGGCCATGGTCGAAGGCCATCGACGCCACCAGGCCAACACCCAGGCCCAGCGTGACGTACTGCTTGATGACGTCCGAATCCATGGCGGTCAGCACGATATCCGGCCGCACGCCGGCCTTGTCGAAGGCGGCATCGATGTGGCCACGGCCGGTAAAGCCGACGTCGTAGGTGATCAAAGGGTATTCGGCCAGGTCTTCCAGCCGGATCGGGGAGCGCGTCAGCAGCGGGTGGCCATCCGGCACCACCACCAGGTGGCTCCAGCGGTAGCACGGGAAGGACACCAGGTCCGGGAATTGCGACAGGCCTTCGGTAGCAATGCCGATATCGGCCTTGCCGGACAAGACCCATTCCGCGATATGGTCAGGCGCGCTTTGCTGGAGGGCGATGCGCACATCAGGGAACTCATTACGGAAATGCGAAACCGCCTTCGGCAGCGCGTAGCGCGCCTGGGTGTGGGTCGCTGCGATGGTCAAGGTGCCGCTTTTCTGGCCGGTGAACTCCAGGCTGGCCTGCTGCAGGTTTTCCGCTTCCACCAGCAAGCGGTCGACGATCTTCAGGATGCCTTTGCCCGGCTCGGTCAGGCCGGTCAGGCGCTTGCCGTTGCGTTCGAAAATGATGACGCCAAGTTCGTCTTCCAGTTCGCGGATCTGGCGGCTCACGCCCGGCTGCGACGTGAACAGGGCGTTGGCCACTTCGGTCAGGTTGTAGTTGCGGCGCGCGGCTTCGCGCACGGAGCGCAGTTGTTGGAAATTCATGCGTGAGCCCCTTCATCGACGAATACGCGCAGGCGCTTGGGCCGCACCACCAGCGTTTCGCCATCTTTCAGGTTAAGTTGGATATAGCGTTCGTTGGAAATCGTGGCTTCGATGATCTGGGCATTGTCGGTGCGCTCCAGGTCGAGCTGTGCCAGCGGGCCGATTGCGTGCGCGCGGCGCAGCTTGACCACGATGCCTTCCGCGCCCTGCACATAGCGTTCGACTTCCAGGTCGTGCGGGCGGATATAGGCGGTGCCCTTGCCGCTGCCATGGCCTTCCACATCGAATTCAACACCGTCGCTGGCCAGCACGCCTTCATGCACGCGGCCGTGGAACACGTTGACGTTGCCAAGGAAACCGTACACGAACGGCGATGCGGGATGGTTGTACACCTCGTCCGGCGAGCCCAGTTGCTCGACGTGGCCCTTGTTCATCAGCACCACGCGGTCGGCCACTTCCAGCGCTTCTTCCTGGTCGTGGGTCACGAAGATCGAGGTGACATGCAACTCGTCGTGCAGGCGGCGCAGCCAGCGGCGCAGTTCCTTACGTACCTTTGCATCCAGCGCACCGAACGGCTCGTCCAGCAGCAGCACGCGCGGTTCAACGGCCAGGGCGCGCGCCAGGGCGATACGCTGGCGTTGGCCGCCGGACAGCTGCGGCGGATAACGGTCGGCCAGCCAGTCCAGCTGCACCAGCTCCAGCAGCTCTTTCACCTTGCGGCGGATCTGCTCTTCCGAGGGACGCTCCTTGCGCGGCTTGACGCGCAGGCCGAAGGCCACATTCTCGAACACGGTCATGTGCTTGAACAGCGCATAGTGCTGGAACACGAAGCCCACCTGGCGCTCGCGCACGTGACGGTCGGAGGCGTCCTGGCCATCCAGCAGCACCTGTCCCGAATCCGGATGTTCCAGGCCGGCGATGCAGCGCAGCAGCGTGGTCTTGCCGCAGCCCGATGGGCCCAGCAGCGCGGTCAGCTCGCCTTGCGGGAAATCGAGCGATACATTATCCAGGGCGACAAAGTCGCCGAAACGCTTGTTGATGTTCTTGACTGCGATCGTCATATCAATGCTCCTTGGCGTCGTCGCCGTAGTTTTCGTGCAGGCGCCATTCGATGAAGGTTTTCACTGCCAGGGTCACCAGCGCCAGCAGGGCCAGCAGCGAGGCCACGGCAAAGGCGGCGGCAAAGTTGTATTCGTTGTAGAGGATCTCGACCTGCAGCGGCATGGTGTTGGTCTCGCCGCGGATATGGCCGGACACCACCGACACCGCGCCGAATTCGCCCATGGCGCGGGCGTTACACAGGATCACGCCATACAGCAGGCCCCACTTGATGTTCGGCAGGGTCACGCGGAAGAAGGTCTGCCAGCCGTTCGCGCCCAGCACCACGGCCGCTTCCTCTTCCTCGCTGCCCTGCGCCTGCATCAGCGGGATCAATTCACGCGCCACGAACGGGAAGGTGATGAACACGGTGGCCAGCACAATGCCCGGCACGGCAAACAGGATCTTGATGTCATGCGCTGCCAGCCATGGGCCGAACCAGCCCTGGGCGCCGAACAGCAGCACGTAGATCAGGCCCGAGATCACCGGCGACACGGAAAACGGCAGGTCGATCAGCGTCAGCAGCACGCTCTTGCCGCGGAATTCGAACTTGGTGATGGCCCAGGAAGCAGCCACGCCGAACACCAGGTTGAACGGCACGGCGATGCCGGCCGCGATCAGCGTGAGCTTGATGGCGGCAATCGAATCGTCTTCCAGGATGGCGTTGGCATACACGTCCCAGCCCTTTTTCAACGCTTCGGTGAACACCGCCACCAGCGGCACGAACAGGAACAGGGTCAGGAAGGTCAGCGCCACGGCGATCAGGACGTAGCGCACCCAGCGCGGTTCCAGCACATCTTGGCGTTGCGGCAGTTCGCCGCGACGGATTGGGGTCACCGAGCCGCTCATTTCGCATTCCTCCCGCGCGACCAGGCCTGCAGCAGGTTAATCGTCAACAGCATGATGAAGGAAGCCACCAGCATGACGACGGCGATGGCGGTGGCTCCGGCGTAGTCATACTGTTCCAGCTTGGTGATGATGAACAGCGGAGTAATCTCGGAAACCAGCGGCATATTGCCGGCAATGAAAATCACCGAACCGAACTCGCCGGTGGCCCGCGCGAAGGCCAGCGCAAAACCGGTCAGCAGCGAAGGCAAGATGGTCGGAAACACCACGCGGCGGAACGTCTGGAAGGCCGAAGCGCCCAGGCTGGCCGCAGCTTCTTCCAGTTCACGCTCGGCGTCCTCCAGCACTGGCTGCACGGTACGCACGACGAAAGGCAGGCCAATGAAGGTCAGCGCCACCACCACGCCCAGCGGGGTGAAGGCGACCTTGATGCCCAGCACACCTTCGATATAGCGGCCAAACCAGCCATTGGAGGAATACAGGGCGGTCAGGGTGATGCCGGCGACGGCGGTCGGCAGCGCGAAAGGCAGGTCAACCAGCGCGTCCACAATGCGCTTGCCGGGGAATTTGTAGCGTACCAGCACCCAGGCCACGATGCCGCCGAAGAAGACGTTCAGGACGGCGCCGATGAAGGAGGCGCCAAACGTCAGCCTATAAGAGGCGACCACGCGTTCCGAGGTCACGGCGGCCCAGAAGCCTTCCCACGTCATGGTGAAGGTCTTAAGGAAGATCGCCGACAGCGGGATCAGGACGATCAGCGTCAGATACAGGATGGTGAAACCGAGCGACAGGTTAAAGCCGGGCATTACGCGGTATGGCGCTTTGCGGGCTCTGGCCTCCCCTCCCGGCGCGGTTGCCGGGGTAGGCACTGATGCAGCTACTGCAGACATGCTTGCTCCCTTATTACATTTTCGACTAATAGGAGCGCATGTTCGCATTCATGCGTTATAAACCAAACTACCCTTTTTTCATTTGCTTAGATGCTAAAACGGCAGTGGCGCAGCGTTCAGGCCACCAGTTTGGCGGCTACGGATACCAGCACGGTAGCCAGCACACCGCGCAGGAAGCGCTCCGGCATCGAGCGGGCAAACCAGGAACCGACGGTAATGCCGGGCACGGAGCCCATCAGCAAGGTCAGCAGGAGCATCCAGTCGATGGAGCCCAGCCACCAATGGCCGGCCGCGGCAATCGCCGTCAGGGGCACGGCATAAGCGATATCGGTGCCGGCGATTTCTGCGGGCGACAGGCGGGGATACATCAGCACCAGCAGCGTGGCACCAACTGCGCCGGCGCCAATGGAAGAAATGGTCACCAGCGTGCCCAGCACGGCACCGGCAACGACGGTGGCGATTGCCAGCGCCTTGCCCTGGAGCTGCCGCTCAGGGTGGGCCAGCATCCAGGCCAGCATCTTGCCGCGAAACAGAATCGCCACCACGGTCAGCATGACCGACCCGGCAATGCAAACGCGGATCAAATGGCCGATTTCCTTGTCCAGCGCGCCGAAATGCTTCAGGCCATAGGTCGAGAGCAAGGCGGCAGGCAAGGCGCCGTAGCAAAGCAGGCGCACCACGTCCCAACGCACCGTGCCGCGCAGCCGGTGCGTGAGCGTGCCCGCGCTCTTGGTGACGGAAGCAAAGGCCAGGTCGGTACCTACCGCCACCGAAGGCGAAACGCCAAACACCAGGGTCAGGATCGGCGTCATGAGCGAACCGCCGCCCACGCCGGTCAAACCGACCAGCGCGCCTACGACAAAACCAGAAACGATGAACGACAGATCCATGCGAAGCCCTTCCAAGATGCGCTAGGGTATCCAGTCCAGCATCGAATCCCAACAACGAATTCCTTATTTGCTTATAAAAAAAGCGCCCCGCAGGGCGCTTTCAACGAAGGAGTAACGTCTAGAAGGCGGTATCGAACTTCAGGTACATCGAACGGCCGTTCACGCCGAACGGGCAGGTTTCCCAGCAGTACTTGAAGCCCAGTTTCGGGAAGTCGCCACCGTTGGTCCATTCGGATGGGTAGGTATCGAACAGGTTGTTGACGCCGAACGCCAGGGTGGTCTTCTTGCTAAAGCTATAACGAATGCTCGAATCGACGATCCATTTCGCGTCCCAGGTCTGCAGCGGGCTGAAGCCTTCGCCCTGCACTTCGCCGTAGTAGTTGGCGCGGGCATTCACGTTCCACTGGCCGATGGTGTAGTCAGCCGCAACAACGTGGTGCTTGCGCGGCTGGCCGCGTTCGATCAGGGTCACCTGCGCCTGGTTGAAGAGCTGGTCGCCGGTCAGCAGGCTGGATGGCGAATGGCGCTTGGTCACCTCGGTCTTGTTGAAGCCCAGCTGGCCGGACAGCACCAGGGTGGACGACGCAAACCTGGTGGTGTGGTCGGCAACGATGTCCAGGCCGCGGGTAGTGGTATCGACCGCATTGGTGAAGAACTGCGCCTGGCCCACGCCCAGCGGGTTCAGCACGTTGGCGATCGGGCCGCCGCCGGCTTCCGGCGAGATCTCGCTCGAGAACACGATACGGTCCTTGATCTTGATCTGGTACACGTCAGCCGTCAGCGACATGTTCTTCGCCGGACGCAGCACCATGCCCACCGAAGCGTTGCGCGACGTTTCTTCCTTCAGCGGCTTGATGCCCAGCGCGGTGGTAACGGCGCTGCCCTCACGTGCGGTCAGGGTTTCGGTCAGCTGGCCAGCCTGGTTCAGGTTGGTCGACACCGAGCTGTAGAACTTCTGCTGCACGCCAGGAGCGCGGAAGCCCGACGACACGCTGCCGCGCAGGCCGAACTCCTTGGTCGGGTCCCAGCGCGCGCTGAATTTGCCGGTCACAGTGTTGCCGAAGTCGGAGTACTTCTCATAGCGCACAGCCGCGCCCAGCAGCAGGTCCTTGACCGGGTGGTATTCGGTGTCGAGGAACAGTGCGATATTGTGGCGGCCTTCGTCCACCGCGGTGGCCGGGGTATAGCCAGGGAAGCCCTGGGTGCCGGATGCCGCCACGCCGCCATTCTGGTTGGTGATGACGATGGCCGGGTTGTTGGTGCGGCCGTACTGGTAGGACACCGGATCGCCCGCGACGATCTGGTAATTATCGCGGCGGTATTCGAAACCGGTAGCGACGAACACTTCCTCGCTGCCGAATTTGACCGGGCCCTTCACGTCGGCGTTGAACGTGGTCTGCTTGAATTTCAGCTTGCCGGTGTCCGCTTCGAACGGCGATTCGGCGTAAATGCCGCCGCCCGGTTTCGGCTCGTACCAGTACGAGACGTTGATGGTCTGCTTCTCGTGGAAATCGAGCTCGCTCGTGCCTTGGTTGATGCTGATGTCGGCCTTCCAGTCATTCGGCAGGTCGCGGCGGTAGCCAAAGGCGAAGGAAGCGTCTTTCACGGTGGTGCGGATGTTCGGCAGGAAGCCTTCCGGATACACGGCCGGCACGTTGCGGCCATCGCCCTTGGAGCGGAAGAAGCCGGAGGAATCGCCCTTGCGCTTGGATACGCCGCCGAAGCTGTAGAACTCACCGGCCTTGTCGACCGGCAGGGCCGCATTCCACCACAGGTAAGCATCGCGGGCATCGCTGTCGCCGATGCGCTGGGTCACACGCGGCGGATCGACGCGCAGCGAGTCGGGACCGGCGCGGTTGGTCTCATCGCGCTTGCGGCCTTCCAGCGACAGGTTGATGTAGCCGCCATCCTCGCCCAGCGCCCAGCCGCGGTTCACGCTGCCGGAGACCATGTCGCCGTCGCCTTCCTTGGTAGTGCCGACCTGGCCGCTGAGGGCAGTCTCGTTCACGTTCGACTTCAGCACGATGTTGATCACGCCGGCGATCGCGTCCGAGCCATACTGGGCGGCCGCGCCATCGCGCAGCACTTCGATGTGATGGATGGCCGACAGCGGAATCGCATTGATGTCGGTACCGGCCGAACCGCGGCCGATGGTTTGCTGCACATTGACCAGCGCCTGCTGGTGGCGGCGTTTGCCGTTCACCAGCACCAGCAGCTGGTCAGGGCCGAGCGAGCGCAGGGTCGCCGGCCGGATGATGTCGGTACCGTCGCTGATGAAGGTGGTGGAGAAGTTGAACGACGGGTCGAGGGTCTGCAGCAGTTTGCCCAGCTCGAGCGGGCCGGCCGTCTGCAAATCCTTGGCATTGATCAGGCCGACCGGCGCGGCGGTATCCAGCGCGGTCTTGGCAGTGGCGCGCGAGCCCAGCACGACGACGGTCTGCTGGTCTTCGGCGCCGGTTTGGGCGGCGGTTTGTGCGTAAACTTGGGACGTCGCCAGCAGAACAGCACTGGCAATAAGTGTGCGTTTCATAGGTATTCCGATCTCTTTAACGATTTCTATTTGGTGCCGTGAAAAAATACTAACCTCGCACTGTTGAATACACAAAGAAATAATACATTTATGACAAGTGAACTAGCTGCCAACGTTGCATGAATGGCACAGCCGCAAAGTTATTGGCTTGTATTCAACCAAGTGCTACATTGAGTGCAAGCGATTCATGGGAGGAAGTGTGATGACTGATGCTCTGTTGCTGACCGACCGTTTGTGCGACCTGACCGAAATGGCCCTGCAGGCCTACACCAAATTCGAAAAGGCCACTGTCTACTGCACCGCCAAACACCTGATGGCCGATTTCGAAGACGCCGGCTTGCCGCTGGCCGCTTTCGACAAGCTGTCGACGATCCAGGCGGCCATCCTGGCAGCCGTCGAATTCGCCCCGCCGGGCGGCAAGAACAACCCCCAATGCATCGTCGCCGCGCGCAACGAGATTGCCGCGCTGCGCGAGATGCTGAAGGAAAAAAAGCGCCCCGAAGGGCGCCTGCAAGAACATCTGCACTGATCATTCCAGGGACCTGGTGATCGACTCCCCTTCCTGACCGGCATACTTCAAAAACCGTTACTTGTTCGGTTGCGGCGTGATGCGCAGGTAAGGACGCGGGGCCTTGAAGCCGGCCGGGTACTTCTGCTTGATCACTTCCGGATCCTGCACGGTGAGCGGGATGATCACGTCATCGCCATCTTTCCAGTTGCCTGGGGTGGCGACGGTGTACTTGTCCGTCAGCTGCAGCGCATCGATCACGCGCAGCACTTCATCGAAGTTGCGGCCAGTGCTCAGCGGGTAAGTGATTTGCAGCCGGATCTTCTTGGCCGGGTCGATCACGAACAGCGAGCGCACGGTGGCGGTGGCCGACTGGTTGGGGTGGATCATGTCGTACAGCTCGGCCACCTTGCGGTCGGCGTCGGCGATGATCGGGAAGCCGACCACGGTCTGCTGGGTCTCTTCGATATCCTTGATCCAATCCTTGTGCTTGTCGGCCGGGTCGACCGACAGCGCGATGGCCTTGACGTTGCGCTTGTCGAATTCCGGTTTCAGCTTGGCGGTCAGGCCCAGTTCCGTGGTGCAGACCGGCGTGAAGTCGGCCGGGTGCGAGAACAGCACCACCCAGGCATCGCCTGCCCACTCATGAAACCTGATGCTGCCAATGCTGGAATCCTGTTCGAAGTCCGGTGCGGTATCGCCAAGGCGTAAACTCATTCTTTTTCTCCAAAGTTAAATTCGATGCGCGCTGCGCCAGGACCTGCAGCAGGCGCTGGCCAAACCGCCAGTCGCCCAGGCCCGAATCAGCGTTGATATGCCCCAGCGCTCCGGCGTTGACGAAGTCGCTGCCCCAGCGCAGCGCCCAGGTTTCGGCGCTTTTCACCGTCATCCATGGGTCGTTGGTACTGGCCACCATGATCGACGGGCATGGCAGTTCGCCGTGCGGCAGCAGGGAGCTGACCTGGAACTTATCGGGATCGGCAGGCCCCACCAGCAAGACACCCGCCACGTGGGGGGAGGTTGAACGTGACAGGCTTAGTGCGGTGGTGAGGCAGCCGAAACTGTGTGCAACGATCAGGGTCGGGCGGCGATCCTGGTCCAACACTTCATCCAGGCGGTCGGCCCAGCGCAGCAGGACCGGATCGCTCCAGCGCTTCTGCTCTACCCGTTCGAAGCGCGGGTACAGGCGCTGCCAGCGGGACTGCCAGTGATCGGGCCCGCTGTTATGCAGGCCTGGCGCGACCAGGACGCGGAATTGGTTCAGTTGTTGGATCGCCATGCGGCCCTCCGTTGCTTGTTTTATTGGCCGGCGACTTTGGCGCCAGGCTGGTAGATCTGGTCGAACACGCCGCCATCCGCAAAGTGGGTCTTCTGCGCGGTGGTCCAGTCGCCGGCGACGTCCGTGATCTTGAACAGCTTCACGTTCGGGAATTGGGCAGCGTACTTCTTCGCTTCCTTCTCGATCGTTGGACGGTAGTAGTTCTTGGCGATGATGGCCTGCGCCTGGTCGGTGTACAGGAAGTTCAGGTAAGCCTCGGCCACCTTGCGGGTGCCGCGCTTGTCGACCACCTTGTCGACCACGGCCACTGGAGGTTCGGCCAGGATCGAGACGGAAGGCGCCACGATTTCAACCTTGTCCGGGCCCAGTTCCTTGATCGCCAGCAGGGCTTCGTTTTCCCAGGCGATCAGCACGTCGCCGATCCCGCGCTCCACGAAGGTGGTGGTGGCGCCGCGCGCGCCGGAATCCAGCACAGGCACGTTCTTGTACAGTTTCTTCAGGAATTCACGCGCGGTGGCATCGCTGCCGCCTGGCTGGCGCAGGGCGTAGCCGTAAGCGGCCAGGTGGTTCCAGCGTGCGCCGCCGGAGGTTTTCGGATTCGGGGTGATAACTGCCACGCCTGGCTTGACCAGGTCGTTCCAGTCCTTGATGCCTTTCGGGTTGCCTTTGCGGACCAGGAAGACAATGGTGGAGCTGTAAGGGGTGGCGTTATTGGCCAGGCGCTTCTGCCAGTCCTTGTTCACCAGGCCGCGCTCGGCCACCGCGTCGATGTCGTAGGCCAGGCCGAGGGTGACCACGTCGGCTTCCAGGCCGTCGATCACGGCACGCGCCTGCTTGCCCGAGCCGCCATGCGACTGCTTGATCTTCACGTTGTCGCCGGTCTTGGCCTTCCATTCCTTGGCAAAGGCAGCGTTGACATCCTGGTACAGCTCGCGGGTTGGATCGTAAGAGACGTTGAGCAAGCTCACGTCAGCAGCCTGTGCCACTGCGGCGGTGGCGAACAAGGCTGCGGCAATCAGTTTCTTGGACAGCATCTGGCTTCCCCTTAATGTTTGGAGATGCCAGATTAACTTCCTCTTATATAAACACGAACGAATACTTTCTTCGTTCGTTATACCGAAAAGTAATTAATAGAAGCGATTGACCAGCACCACGAGCCAGGTAGCCCCCGATAACAGGCAAGCCAGCAACACCGCCGCGCTGCCAAAGTCCTTGGCGTTTTTCGACAACGGGTGGCGCTCGAGGGAAACGCGGTCGACCACGGCCTCAATTGCAGAATTGATCAACTCGACGATCAGCACGATGACCATGCTGCCGATCAATACCAGTTTCTGGAAGGCAGAAACCGGCAGCAGCAGCGCGGCAATGGTGCCCACGACAAATACCACGAGTTCCTGGCGGAAGGCGTGCTCGGAACGGATGGCGGTCTGCAGGCCTTCGATGGAGTAGAAAAAGGCCGAGAAAATCCGCTTCAGGCCGCTCTTGCTTTTGAATTCACTAGTAGGTTCCATGGACACGGATTATAGCGACAGAATTCCCATTTTTTTCACATCATGGTATAAATAAGTCTGCCTATACCGCACTGCACCAACCACATTATGAAAAGCGAAACCTTGCCCCCGCAAGAGCAGAAAACGACGATCCAGGTGATCGACCGCATGACGGCCCTGCTGGATGCCCTTGCGAAATATCCGGACCCGGTCAGCCTGAAGGAACTGTCAAAAGTCTCTGGCCTGCACCCCTCCACCGCCCACCGCATCCTGAACGACCTGGTGGTGACGCGCTTTGTCGACCGCGTCGAGCCTGGCACCTACCGCCTCGGCATGCGCCTGCTGGAACTGGGCAATGTGGTGAAAAGCCGCCTGTCCGTGCGCGAAGCTGCACTGGACTCGATGCGCGCCCTGCACAAGAAGACGCAGCAGACCATCAACCTGTCGGTGCGCCAGGGCGACGAGATCGTCTACATCGACCGCGCCTACTCCGAGCGCTCGGGCATGCAGGTGGTACGTGCCATCGGCGCGCGCGGCCCGCTGCACCTGACCTCGACCGGCAAGCTGTTTCTGTCGGTGGACGAGCCGAAGGCAATCCGCGCCTACGCCACCCGCACCGGGCTGGCTGGCCACAACAAGAATTCGATTACCGACCTGGCGCGCCTGGAGCGCGAGCTGAGCCTGGTGCGCTCGCGCGGCTATGCGCGCGACAACGAAGAACTGGAACTGGGGGTGCGCTGCATGGCGGCCGGCATCCGTGACGATTCCGGCAAACTGGTGGCAGGCTTGTCGATTTCCGCGCCGGCGGACCGGCTGCAGGATGATTGGCTGGAAGACCTGGTCAACACCGCCAACCAGATCTCCGCCACCCTGGGTTACATACCCGAGTAAGACTGGGCGCTGGTGCTGGCGCCGCTGACGTTTTCACCGAAGGTTGGCTTGAGCGCGGCCAACCACTTCTTCATGCGGGTCGCATCGGCCACACGGGCTGCGGTGCCCTTGGCATCCAGCAGTACCATGATGACGGCGCGTCCTTCGACCATTGCCTGCATGATCATGCAGCGGCCGGCTTCGTTGATGAAGCCGGTTTTCTGCAGGCCGATTTCCCAGCCAGAGTTGGGGGCCACCAGGCGATTGGTGGTGCCAAAGGTGACCGGACGGCCGCTGTTTTCCACCACGGCTTTCGGGTCGGTCGAGAATTCGCGCAGGATCGGGTGCTCGTAGGCAGCCTGGACCAGCTTAGCCAGGTCGCGTGCGCTGGCCACGTTCATCTTGGACAGGCCGCTGGAATCGACGTAGTGCGTGTCGTTCATGCCCAGCGACTGCGCCTTGTCGTTCATCGCTTGCACGAAGGCCGGCAAGCCGCCCGGATAGTTGCGGCCGAGAGCGGACGCGGCGCGGTTTTCCGAGCTCATCAGCGCGATGTGCAGCATATTGCGACGGGTCAGATGGTCGCCTACTTTCAGGCGCGAAGAGCTGAACTTCTCGCGGTCGACGTCTTCCTCGGTCACGGTCAGCATTTCGTCCAGGTCCTGGTTGGCTTCCACCACCACCAGGCCGGTCATCATCTTGGTGATCGAGGCGATCGGCAACGCCACGCCGGCGTTCTTTTCGAACAGGACTTCGGAATTGGCCTGGTCCAGGACCAGGGCCACATTGGATTTCAGGTCCAGCGGATCGCGCACCAGGTTCAGGCCCGCGAGGTCGCCCATGGTCGGACGGTTGAAGTCCGCCACCTTGGTCATGCGCTGGTAGACGACTTTGTTACGGCCACGCACACTGACCGTGCGCTTCACCATCTGGGTTTTCGCAGCCGGGGCGACATAGCGGGTACCAGCTTTCTTGACGGCCGCTTGTGCAGATCCAATCGATGCCGATGCGCAAAGCATGGACACAAGCACGCTGATAGCAAGTTTGTTCATTCGTCATTCCCCGGTGTGAAGCAGCAGAATCGCTAGTTGCAGTGTAGCAAAATCAGTTTACTGCGCAAGCAAAATCGGACTTTTCTGCACCAATGTTTTCAGCCGCACAATACACATTTCCCATAGTGACGTGCGACTGCAACGGAAGCTTGTTCACTCCATAAATTTAACAAATTTGGCAATCGGCTCGCGCTCGGTTATCAGCGTGTTTTCAATTTTGCCACGATCAGCATAGCCAAGCGACATCCCGCATACAACGGTTTCGCTGGCTGGCAACCCAAGCACCTCGCTGATGATGAGGTGGTACTGGGTGAAGGCCGCCTGCGGGCAGGTATCGAGGCCGCGGCCGCGCGCCGCGACCATGATATTTTGCAAAAACATCCCGTAATCGAGCCAGGAACCCTGCTCCATGATGCGGTCGATGGTGAAGATCAGGCCAACTGGTGCATCGAAGAACTCGAAATTGCGGCCATGCTGGGCGGCCATTCCTGCCTTGTTTTCGCGGGTCAGGCCGAGCAGCGAATACAGGTCCCAGCCCACCTTGCGGCGGCGGTCAATATAAGGCGACACCCATTCGCGCGGGTAGTAGGCGTATTCCTCGGTATGCAGCTTGTTCTGCTCCGGATCGGCGTACGCGGCCAGGATCCTGGCGGACAGGGCTTTCTTCATGGCGCCGGTCAGCACGTAGACCTGCCAAGGCTGGGTATTGGTGCCGGAAGGCGCGCGGGCGGCTACTTCGAGGATGGCTTCGATGTCTTCGCGCAGCACCGGGGTGGGCAGGAAGGCGCGGATCGAGCGGCGCGAAGTAATGGCCGCGTCGACGGCCTGCTGTTCTGGGGAGCTGATCATGATGGTGGCCTATTTAGGTTGCTTAACCACAAATATTACTCCAATCACCGCCAGTGCCATACCGGCCATGCCCATCCAGTTGAGGACTTCGCCGAACATGGCCCACGCCATGATGGCCGTCGTTGGCGGCGTCAGGTAAAGGAGACTTGTGACCTGGGTCGCGTTGCTGCGACGGATGAGCGCAAACAAGAGGAAGATCGCACCGATCGACAAGGCAAGGACCGACCAGGCCCAGGCGCCCAGGAATTGCGGTGTCCATTGAATCGAGCCCATATCTTCCAGCAGCCAGGCAAACGGCAACACCGCCACCAACGACGCGGAAAACTGGATAACGGTACCCGTACGCAGGTCGAACTGGGGACAAAAATGCTTTTGATACAGGGTGCCGGCCGTAATCGACAATAGCGCGAACACCGCCAACGTGATCGCCTGCCAACTTAAGCCAACCAGCGTGATCTTCGTATAAACAACAAGCGCCACACCGGCCAGGCCGAAAAGGAGCCCGGTCCATTGGCGTGGCCGCACGCGTTCGCCAATCAGGGGCGCCGCGAAGGCGGTCAGGATAGGCTGCATGCCGACAATCAGGGCCGACAGCCCTGCCGGCATGCCTGATTTAATGGCGCACCAGACTCCGCTCAGGTAGCCGGCTTGCAGCAACAAGCCAGCGAGGGCAACATGCCCCACCTTCCCTTTTGGCCACGGCGCCCGCAGGAGCACGACCGCCGGCGCCAGGATCGCCAGGACACCGAGAAAGCGCAGCAGCAAGAAGGTCAATGGCGGCGCATAGGGCAGGCCGTAGCGCGCCACTATAAAGCCGGTACTCCAAAGGAAGACGAAAAACAGCGGGATCGGGGAAAAAAGGGAGCGCATCCGGCGATTCTAGCACCGTGAACAAATACCCTGCTTGGCAGCAATACCTATGATTTTTCTGCCCAGAAACCCTTTACTGACAAGAAGTTAGTTACTTTGTGCAATGCACAAAAATCGCTTGACTTTGATTCCTGAACCCGGATAATTGGCTTTGTTGCGTTGCACAATGCGTTGTTTTCCGTTGCAGAAACATCCAGTTTCAACGACTAATTCACTTATTTGGAGAGTCCAATGTTTGCGATTCCTGAGCAGTTTTCCAATGCCACCAAGGCAAACTTCGAAAGCCAATTTGCACTCTTTTCTTCGCTGACCAACAAAGCCTTCGAAGGCGTTGAGAAGTTCGTAGACCTGAACATCACCGCTGCCAAGGCATCGCTGGAAGAATCGTCGGTTGCTACCAAGCAGCTGCTGGCTGCCAAGGACCCGCAAGAGTTCTTCACGCTGACCGCTGCCCAGGCCCAGCCAGTTGCCGAGAAAGCTATCGCTTACGGCCGCCACCTGGCATCGATCGCTTCCGGCACCGGCGCTGAATTCAGCAAGGCCGCCGAGTCGCAGATCGCCGAGACCAACCGCAAGGTGATCTCCCTGGTTGACGAAGTAAGCAAGAACGCCCCAGCCGGCAGCGAAAGCGCCGTTGCCCTGTTCAAGTCCGCCCTGAACAACGCCAACGCCGGTTACGAGCAGTTCACCAAGAGCGCCAAGGCTGCCGCTGAAACCTTCGAAGCCAACGTGAACGCTGCAGTGAACCAGTTCACCACCGTTGCCGCCAACGGCAAGAAGCAGTAATTGAAATCCCGCCGGCCCAGTGGCCGGCATGAAGCAACGCTGTACGCAGGTCTCCTCGGCATCCGTGGTTTCCTCTCAGCGGGTGTCCTTCCCGAGCCCCGGCAAAGTCCGGGGCTTTTTTTGCGCTCATGTTTACATTTCATCTAAAACGAGATAATGTGTCTTAATGATGAAACGAACTCCTGAGCAGCAGAACCTGCTGGACCAGATGAAGCAGGTGGCCGAGGGGCTTGGCCGCACACTGGCCCCTTTCACCGAAGTAGTGCTGCATGACCTGCTCGATCCAGGGCATGCCGTGCTGGCCATCCACAACAATCTCTCCGGCCGCGAGGTGGGCGAACCCGCGACCGAGTTGGGCCTGGCACGGATCGCCGATCCGGCTTTCCCGCAAGTGCTGGCCAACTACCCGAACACCTTCCCCGACGGCCGTCCGGCAAAGAGCACTTCCGTTGGCATCAAGGACAGCGATGGCCAGTACATCGCCGCGCTCTGCATGAACGTGGACCTGAACCTGTTCCGCAGCCTGCAGGCGATGCTGGGGCAGTTCAGCAACGTGGATCCCGCCGCCGCGGTGAGCGAGTCACTGGCACCGGCGGCAGGCGCCGATGCGATCCGCGCTCATATCGAGCAGTTCGCCGCACGCCTCTCCACCACGCCACGCGCGCTGAAGGCTGATGACCGCCGCGCCCTGTTGCGCGAACTGGGCGACGCGGGCCTGCTGGAAATGCGACGCTCGATGGAAACCATCGCCGCCCACCTCGGCGTATCCCGCGCTACGGTCTACAACTATGCGAAATAACGATGCCCGCCTGCTGATACTGGACCGCGACGCCGTCGCCGCCCTGCTGCAACCGGACGATGTACGTGCAGCCGTGCGCGAAGCCTTCGTCTTGCACGCGGCCCGTGCAGCACGTGTCTTCCCGCTGGTGCGCGAAGAACTGCCGGGCAGCGCGGTCTTCGGCATCAAGTCGGGCGACGTGCCATCGCAGGAGCTGCTTGGCTTCAAGGCCGCGGGCTTCTGGCCGGCCAATCGCGAAGCCGGCGGCGATGCACACCAGGCGACCATCATGCTGATCGATCCCCGCACCGGCCGCCCGCTCTGCATCGCCGATGGCAATGCAGTGACCACCGCGCGCACTGCCGCGGCAGGCGCACTCGGTCTCCAATTACTGGCACGGTCCGACAGCGAGCAGTTGTGCGTGTTCGGCACCGGCGTGCAGGCGCGTGGCCACGTGGAGTATGCGCTGCGCGCCCTGCCCTCGCTCAAGCGCGTGCGTTACGTAACCTCCGACGGCCGGCACGCGCCAGAATTTGAGGCGCTGTTCGCCGGGCGCTCAGACATCGCGCTGGCCGGCGGCCCACGCACCTCGGCTGCCGATGCAGCGGTCGCAGCGTCGGACGTCATCATCACCGCGACACCCGGCCACAGCATGCTGTTCAGCGCTGATGCGGTACGCGCAGGAACTCACATCAATGCAGTTGGCGCCGACACGCAGGGCAAGCGCGAAATGCCAGCAGGCCTCCTGGCGCGCGCCCGCATATGGGCCGACGACCTGGCACAGGCGCGGCACATCGGCGAGCTGCAATGGGCGCACGACATGCCTGCCGCCGAGCTGGGCGAGCTGCTGGCGGCGGATGCGGGCGCGCCGCTTCGCGCAGCCAACGACATCACGATTTTTGACATGACGGGCATCGCCCTGCAGGACCTCACCACGGTGCGCATGCTGTACGAGCGCGCCCTCGCCAACAACATCGGCCAGAACATCCCCTGGCCCTGGTAAGGAAGGAGAACCATGAGCATTACTTATGAACACATCGTTGCAGCAGCCGGCCGCATTGCAGGCCACGCCCACCGCACGCCAGTGCTGACTTCCCGCACCGCCAACGAAGAACTGGGCGCGGAGATCTTCTTCAAGGCCGAAAACATGCAGCGCATGGGCGCCTTCAAGTTCCGCGGCGGATTCAATGCGCTCTCGCGTTTCAACGAGGCACAGCGCAAAGCCGGCGTGGTAGCTTTCTCGTCCGGCAACCACGCGCAGGCGATTGCGCTATCGGCAAAGCTGTTGGGCATCCCTGCCACGATCATCATGCCTGAGGATGCGCCGGCCTCCAAGATCGCCGCCACGCGCGGTTATGGCGGCAATGTGGTGACGTACGACCGTTACAAGGAAGACCGCGAAGCCATCGGCCGCAAGCTGGCGGAAGAAAAAGGCATGACCCTGATTCCGCCCTACGACCATGCGGACGTGATTGCCGGCCAGGGCACGGCGGCCAAGGAACTGTTCGAGGAAGTAGGCGAACTCGATTATTTCTTCGTCTGCCTGGGCGGCGGCGGCCTGCTGTCGGGCTCCGCGCTGGCGACACGTGCGCTGTCACCGAAGTGCAAGCTGTTTGGCGTGGAACCGGAAGCCGGCAACGACGGCCAGCAGTCGTTCCGCAGCGGATCGATCGTGCATATCGATACGCCGAAGACGATCGCCGACGGCGCGCAGACGCAGCACCTTGGCTCGCTGACCTTCCCCATCATCCAGCGTGAGGTGGACGACATCCTGACCGTCAGCGATGCGGAGCTCGTGGACGCAATGCGCTTCTTCGCCTCGCGCATGAAGATCGTGGTAGAACCGACCGGCTGCCTCGGCTTCGCCGCCGCACGCAAGATGAAGGAAGCCTTGCGCGGCAAGCGTGTGGGTGTGCTGATCAGCGGCGGCAACGTCGACATCGAACGCTTCGCCGCCCTGCTCGCCTAAACGGCAGAGCCCGTGTCACCCCTTGGGGCGCCCCTAGGGGCAAAGGTGTGGCACGGGCCCTTCAGTATTACTCGCCGAGGTAGGCAGCCTTGACGCGCGGGTCGTGCAGCATGTCTTCCGCGTTGCCGGTCATGGTCACCGAGCCGGATTCCATCACGTAGCCGCGGTTGGCGGCTTGCAGCGCCAGCTTTGCGTTCTGCTCCACCAGCAGGATCGTGATGCCTTGCTTGTGCACCTCGCGGATCACTTCGAAGATCTTCTCGACCATGATCGGCGACAGGCCCATCGAAGGCTCGTCCAGCAGCAGCAGGTGCGGGTGGCACATCAGCGCGCGCGCCATCGCCAGCATCTGCTGTTCGCCGCCGGACAGGGTACCGGCCAGCTGCGTGGCACGCTCTTTCAGGCGCGGGAAGACGCCGAACCATTTCTCGATGTCGGCGGTAATCGCGGCCTTGTCGTTCATGGTGTAGGCGCCCATCATCAGGTTCTCGGTGATGGTCATGCGGGTGAAGACGCCGCGGCCTTCCGGCACCATGGCCAGCTTTTTCTCCACCAGGTGGAAGGATTGCGAGCCTTTCAGCGACTGGCCCATATAGGCTACCGTGCCCTCCACCTTGCATGGCGGCAGGGTGCCGGTGATGGCTTTCAGCGTGGTGGTCTTGCCGGCGCCATTGGCACCAATCAGCGTCACCAGTTCGCCTTCATTGACTTCCAGGTCGATGCCTTTGACTGCCTTGATGCCGCCATACGCGACCTTCAGGCCCGAAACTTTCAACACATTGGCGCCCATCAGTGCGCTCCTCCCAGATAGGCTTCAATCACTGCTTTATTGCTTTGAATCTCGGCTGGCAAGCCTTCGGCAATCAGCTTGCCGTATTCCAGCACGCTGATGCGGTCGCACAGGCCCATCATCAGCTTCACATCGTGCTCGATCAGCAGCACGGTCTTGCCTTCATTCTTGATCTTCACCAGCAGCTCGCGCAGCGCCAGTTTTTCGGTAGCGTTCATGCCGGCCGCCGGTTCGTCCAGCGCCAGCAACTGCGGATCGGTGGCCAGCGCACGGGCGATTTCCAGGCGTCGCTGGTCGCCGTACGAGAGGTACTTGGAGGTGCGGCTGGCAAACTGGCCGATGCCGACGAAGTCCAGCAGTTCCTGCGCACGCTTGCGGATGGCCGCTTCCTCTTCACGCGCTGCCTTGTGGCGGAAGATCGCACCAAACACACCCTGGTGCGAGCGCACGTGGCGGCCCACCATCACGTTTTCCAGCGCGGTCATTTCGCCGAACAGGCGGATGTTCTGGAAGGTGCGGGCAATGCCGGCCTTGGCCACCGCGTGCGGTGCGGACGGCGAGTAAGGCTTGCCGGCCAGTTCGAAGGTACCGGTATCCGGCTGGTACAAGCCGGTGATCACATTGAAGAAGGTGGTCTTGCCGGCGCCATTCGGGCCGATCAAGCCGTAGATCTGGCCTTTGTTGATCTTGATGCGCACGTCGGTCAGCGCCTGCAGGCCGCCGAAGCGTTTGTTGACGCCTTCGATATTCAGGATTACTTGTTCGCTCATCTCTACTAACCTCATGCTGCCATTACGCCGGTGGACTGGCCTTTGGAGTCAGAGTCCGCATCCGGACGCTCTTCATGCTTGGGCGATGGCCACAGCCCCGCAGGACGGGTCAGCATGATCACCACCATGGCCAGGCCGTACAGCAACTGGCGCAGCACTTCAGATTCGATCAGCACCTTGCCGAACAATTTCATTTGCAGCGGTTCCACCACGTGGCGCAGGATCTCCGGCAGTGCTGCCAGCAGTGCGCCGCCCAGCACCACGCCAGGAATGTGGCCGATCCCGCCCAGCACCACCATCGCCAGCACGGCGATCGACTCGGTCAGCGAGAACGATTCCGGCGACACGAAGCCCTGGAAGGAAGCAAACATGGCACCGGCCACGCCGCCGAAAGTTGCGCCCATGGAGAACGCCAGCAGCTTCACGTTGCGGGTATTGATGCCCATGGCCTTGGCCGCAATTTCATCTTCGCGGATCGCCACCCAGGCACGGCCCAGGCGCGAATGCTGCAGGCGGCTCGTGACGAAGACGGTGGCGATGGTCAGCACCAGGAACAGGAAGTAGTAGGCGTTCACGGATGGCATCGAGAAGCTGCCGATGAACACCGTGGCACGCGAGCCCTGCTCGCCTGCCAGGTTCACGCCAAACACGCGGATAGGATCGATCAGGTTGATGCCCTGCGGGCCGTTGGTGATGTTGACCGGATCGTTCAGGTTGTTCATGAAGATACGGATGATTTCACCAAAGCCCAGCGTCACGATGGCCAGGTAGTCGCCACGCAGCTTCAACGTCGGGGCGCCAAGCAGCGCGCCGAACAGGCCCGCCAGCGCTGCAGCCATCGGCACGATCACCCACACGGACAGGTGGATGCCGTTGGTACGGATATCCTCGCCCAGCATTGCAGCCAGCGCTTCGCCAATGGCTGGATTCATATTGATCAGCGATTCAAGCACGGTTGCGAACTGCGGCGATGCCAGCAGGCCCGTCATGTAAGCGCCCACCGCATAGAACGCGATGTAGCCGAGGTCCAGCAGGCCGGCAAAGCCCACCACGATATTCAGGCCCACGGCCAGCATGATGTACAGCAGCGCCAGGTCGGCGATTCGCACCCACGAGTTGCCGAATGGTGCGGCAGCGAACGGGAAGATGATCAGCGCGGCCAACACCAGCGCCATGCTGATGTAGGCCTGCTTTGGATTCTTTTGAATGTTAAAAGTCAGCATTGTCACAACCCCATCAGGCGCGGTCGGCCACGCGTTCGCCCATGATGCCGGACGGGCGGACCGTCAGCACCACGATCAGCACGATGAAAGCGAAGATATCCTGGTAGTGCGAGCCCAGGAAACCGCCGGTCAGTTCACCGATATAGCCGGCGCCCAGCGCTTCGATAATGCCCAGCACGATACCGCCGATCATGGCGCCGTAAATATTGCCGATACCACCCAGCACCGCAGCGCAGAAGGCTTTCAGCCCAGGCATGAAGCCCATCGCAAACTGGATGGAGGCGTAGTTGGCGCCCCACATCACGCCCGCCACCGCAGCCAGTGCCGCGCCGATTGCGAACGTGGCGACGATGATCTTGTTCGAGTCCACCCCCATCAGGCCGGCGACGCGTGGATTCTCCGCCACGGCGCGCATGGCGCGGCCCATGCGGGTACGTTCAACCAGCATCACCAGGCCGAACATGGAAATGGCAGCCAGCACCAGCAGCAGCACCTGGGTCACCGTGATCACCGCACCGCCCACCATGATCGGGTCGGTCGGCAGCAGTTGCGGGAACGGCAGCGGGTTGCGGCCCCAGATCATCATGGCAAAGGTCTGCAGCAGGTAGGAGACGCCGATGGCAGTAATCAGGGGAGCAAGACGCGGTGCGTTGCGCAGGCGGCGGTAAGCGATACGTTCAATCAGGATGTTCACGATCATGCAGGCCGGGATGGCACCAATGATGGCGATACCCAGTTGCAGATAGCCTGGCAGGCCTGGCGCATACACGCCCAGCAAATTCAGGATGGAGAGGCCGATCATCGCGCCGATCATCAGCACGTCGCCGTGAGCGAAGTTAATCAGGTTCAGCACGCCGTACACCATCGTATAACCGAGGGCGACCAGCGCATACATACTACCCAGCACCAGGCCGTTAAGAATTTGTTGGATAAAGGTATCCATCGTATGCCCTTAATAACTATAAAAAACGGCACCCAAGGTTGCCCTCGTGGTGCCGCCGTTTTGGAAGCGTTCGCCATGATAGCGAGGTTTCCGAAAAACTAATCGCGGAAAATCCGCATTTTACAGAATTATCAATGGGCTCCGTTGCTTTTTGCGCCATCCAGGCCTTTGGGCAGCGGGAAAGTCACGGCTTCTTCCACGCCCTCCAGGGTACGGACGCTCTTCGCGCCCAGTTCCTTCAGGCGGTTGATGACCGCTTCGACCAGCACTTCCGGCGCCGACGCGCCAGCGGTGACGCCCACGCGCAGCTTGCCTTCCAGCCAAGCTGGATTGATCTGGGAAGCGTTGTCCACCATATACGCCGGGGTGCCCTTCTTCTCAGCCACCTCGCGCAGGCGGTTCGAATTGGAGCTGTTCGGCGAGCCGACCACGATCACCACTTCCACCTGCGGTGCCATGAATTTGACGGCTTCCTGGCGGTTGGTGGTGGCGTAGCAGATGTCGCCTTTTTTCGGCTCAATAATATTCGGGTATTTTGCCTTCAGGGCCTCGATGATTTGTGCCGTATCATCCACCGAAAGCGTCGTTTGCGACACATAGGCCAATTGGTCGGGATTCTTCACCTGCAGGCGGGCCACGTCTTCCACCGTTTCGACCAGGTGCATGCCCTCTTCCGCCTGGCCCATGGTGCCTTCGACTTCAGGGTGGCCTTCGTGGCCGATCATGATGATCTCGCAGCCCTGCTTGCGCATCTTGGCCACTTCCACGTGCACCTTGGTCACCAGCGGGCAGGTGGCGTCGAAGATCGACAGGCCGCGCGCTTCCGCTTCGGCGCGCACG